>Ga0209427_10001196_pt1 | contig 29552 bp, 31 predicted proteins | sample DeeMarSWOR136_30_FD_187465 | JGI IMG/M metagenome (GOLD analysis project Ga0209427, IMG submission 187465) | Marine sediment microbial communities from White Oak River estuary, North Carolina - WOR-1-36_30 (SPAdes) (version 2) | ecosystem: Environmental > Aquatic > Marine > Intertidal zone >...
ATTTAAAGGGATTCTCGAATCCTACTAATTTTATATACTAATTTTTAAGGTATAACCAGAATAAAATATAGATAAGTATTATAAGATGAATTTTCTTCATATTTATATTAAAGTGGTTAAAAAATAGTTATATGTTAAAAATAATTTAAAAAAAAATAGAATTTATAATTACTAACATGAGTTATGATTATTGTTTAAGATGTGGAAAAAAGTTAACAAATCCAATAAGTAAAGAAAGAGGATTTGGAAGTACATGTTTTAGGATTAAACAGTTGGAAGGAAAAAATACGTTTAATAAAGAACTCCTAAGAGAAATCAATTTTCTCAAATGTGAAATCAAAATGCTTAAAAAATTATATCATCAAATAAAAACAAATGGTGCTATATACCAACAAGATGCTATTGAAAAAATAAAAAGAGAAGAAATTGCTAAAATTGAAGATCCTATTTTGAGTAAATACAGGAATGCGTTCAAAGAATGCATTTCTGAATTAAAAGAAGTACTTAAAGAAAGAGCCATTAAAGTTGAGGAATCTTTAGATAGATTGCCGGATTTAATAAGGGAAGAATTTGATATGGCGGAAGCCTAATATTTTTGGATAATTCCACTCTAAAATATAAGAAGAATTTATAATATTCCTATTATTGAAATATTGTTTATTTTTTAGAAAAAGGTTCAAGGTCTATAGCTTCAAATATTTCATCTACTGCTTCAATTGTTCCTAAAAAATGCCATTCACCCTCATTAACGTTTTGCCCAGTTGCATACTTACTTGCCATATTATACAGCCTATTAAAATTTTCATAATGTAATGCAATTCTATTCTCCGCATAGTCTCTGGCACTCCAAGTTGTTATTAAAAATTGCCAATCACTACTTTCTAATAACAAGAGTTCTCTTGCCATTTGTTTAAGAATTTTTAGCAAATTAGGATCATATGAATCTTTATATTTTGCTATGATCTCTTCACTTTTTGCTTCACATTCATATATTCTCTCCCATGTCCAAGTTGTCCACTCATTTAACCACACCCAATGAGAGCTAGCTTGCCCCCATGATCCTTCAATCACAGAAACAACCTTATTAGGGGGATTATTTTCCAAATATATTCTTGTATTCGTTAATTCTACTTCTGGATCATCTTCTATCCATCGAAGAACTCTAGCTAACCACCAATTTCCCTCAAACCACCAATGGCCAAATAGTTCTGCGTCATATGGAGCCACAACAATTCCATTTTTTCCATTTTTATCTTTATACTCTCGTAAAATATCTTTGATAAGATTTAGATAATGTCCCGCATTCTCATCTAATTTGCTAGGCACATCATCTGGCCAATATAACATCTTTTTACCCAGATCTAGTTTAGCTTCAGTTACTTTCCAATACCTTAAGCCACCAGGATAATGTTTTTTGTGAAAATCAAGGTATTCAGCACAACCAGGATATCCATGTTCCCCACTCCATACAACTATCCCTGTTTTTTCATCTCTAGTAAAAAAACCTACTGGACCAGGAGTGGAAGGATCCGTAGATACTAAATAAGGTTCATATTGAGATTTTTCAAAAGAAGTTGGAATTTCTTCATATTGGGATTCAAATTGCTTCCAAAGTTCAGCAAGTAAAGGGAACCGAGCAGCATAAACCCCTTGCGATTTACCTCCTAAGAGTAAAGCGGTATCAATGAAAAAATATTTTAATCCATTTTTGGCAAGAAAATACTCTACACCAGGCCTATCGTATTCCTCATTAGTTATTGGATTTTTCCATCGATAGCCAGGACGATAAGCACATTCGGGTAACCAAGCACCTGTAGGGGCTCTCCCAAAATGATGTTTATAGTTATCAACTGCGGTTTTGAATTGAGCATGAATGGATGAATCTTTAGAAAGTAATGGTGCGTACCCATGAGTTGCTCCACAAGTGATAATATCTAAAAAACCCATATCTTGTAGGCTTTTAAATGCCCCCACAATGTCCTTATTATATCTATTTATAAAATTGTCTTTTACTCGAATATAAAATTCCTGCCACCAGTTTGTTAATTTAATTCTTCCTTCTTCATATTTATTTTCTGCAAAGTCCTTAAAATCATATAGAGCAGCATTATATTTTTCATCTAAATAACCTAAAAAACCTTCAGTAAATCTTGGATGGCGTAGCATTTCGCACAAAACGGGAGTAAGACCAATTGTAAGTTTTGGATGGTAGCCATCATCAACTAATTTATATAATTCTATAAGAAGGGGAACATATGTTTCGGCAGCGGCTTCATTAACCCAATCCATTCCATGAGGCCATATACCATGTCCTAAAACCCATGGGAGATGACTGTGCAAAACTAAACAGAACGAGCCCAATATTTCAGTCATAATATATAATTTTCTTTTTTGAAAGTATAATTAATCGAAATTTACTATAGTTATATAATTTTTTATTTCTTAAATAATAAAGAGAATCTTAATACTTTAAAAAACGTTAAAGTTATATATTCATATTTAGTTTTTATCATATATAATATCCAATAGAAAGATTAACGAGAATTTAAAAAAGTAGTTCTTAATGATTTATAATCCGGTTAAAAATCTGAATGAGCTGAAAAAGGACGGTCGAATAATTGGTAAAGCGAATTTTGTTTTTACTCCCGAAATTTCAAGTTCAATTGGTTCAATTCATGGAAGTTTATTTAAGCCCGGAGAATCAATTGTTATGGGAAGAGACTATCATAATGACAGCCGAATGTTAAAAAGAGCTTATACATCAGGTATGATGTCTACTGGGATTAATCTTTTAAACCTTTCAGATTGTACATTTCCATTATTACAATTTACAATAAGGAGATTTGGAGCTAGTGGGGGTTTTTACTTCTCAGGAGGACATTTATTTAGTGAAGATGTAGGAATTCGTTTCTTAGATGCGGGGGGTATTGAATTAGCTCAATCAGAACTCCAAAAAATAATCGATTCTTACAATAATTATCCTCGAGAAGTGCGAAGAGTTGATCCTAATGAAATAGGGCAAATAACAGCAATACCTCAGACTTCAGATATCTATATTAAATCTCTTCAACAGTTTGTTGACAAAAAAAAAATCAAACACGCGAAATTAAAGATAGTAGTGGATTGTTCTTATGGTCCAACTGGAAAAATAACTCCTCTTTTAATGAATGATATAGGTATTGAGGTGATTGCCTTAAATACACACTACCGTGAAAGATCTTCAAGTCCAGTACCCAGCATTAATACTATACGAAATACGGCAGATATTGTAAAAGCCTCAAATAGCTATCTCGGTGTTTGTTTTGATGTAGATGGCTCAAGAATATTAATAATAGATGAGAATGGGTTAGAAATAAGTTTTGAAGATTTATTAATGCTCTTTATTACATTTGATAAAAGAATTCAAAAATCTAAGGGGAGTACAATTATTATTACCCCCTCAATCTCTCCTGTTGTAAATGAATTTATTGAAGATAATGATTTCCATATAAAACAGGTAGAAAATTACCCTGGGGAGATTTCAAGGCAGATACGGGAAGAAAGAGCAATTTTTGCTGCCGCTGATACATTGAAGTTTTATTTTAGTGAATATGCTCCCTTTTCTGATGGTAACTTCATTTTGCTCAAGATTCTTGAAATTATGACTACTCAAGATGATCTACTTAGTTCTTTAACTAGAGGATTTCCTAAAGGTATAAAAATTAATAAAACTATCTCAGTTTCCCCAGATTTAATCAAAAATATTCATAATCGCTTAAGAGAATTAGCAGAACAAAATGGATATAAGTATCATGATATAATAAATGAATTGAAGATCATTGAGGATGATGCATATATCATTATAAAAGTTGCTCTATATAGGAGTGCAATTCTTCTTTCTGCTGAATCAGAAGATAAAGATAAAGCACAAAAAATGATTCTTAATATGGAAAAGATGATTTCAGAACTTTAAAAATTCCAATTCTTCAAGATAATATATAAGTATATCATTGAAAGAATGATTCTAATCATTATAGAGAGTCAACGTTTAAAATAAATAGAATAAATTATATTATAATATTAAAATATCTAACAATCCAAAAAAAAAGTTGATAAAAACATGGCATTTGACATTCCTAGTATAATAATTTTGATAACTCTATTTATAATCTTTATGATATTTTTAGTGTTTGATTTATTTGGTAGAAACGAGAAGTATGGTTATTTAGCCTATGCAATAGCGGTAATACCAGTCAATTTCTTTTGGGGCATAGGAGGAGATCCACTCTTTGCGTATATAATTCTTTTCATATTGTGGATAGCTACAATATTACGAGATACAATTGGTATATATCAGAAGAAAGAAAAAGAAATTAATGAAATATTAATGTATTTAGCTATAGCTATTTTAATCCAATTAATTACTAGCGCTATTATTCCAGAAGCTAATCCTTTATTACAAGATTCTGTAGAAAAGTTCTGGTTTTTCTGGCTACCTAATGTACATTCAGCTACTAATCCAGCTTTAGCTGTAACATTTAGGATAAGTGCTACAATATTGATATTCCTAATTATCATTCCTTTACTCTTAGACATTAAAGGCGAAGAAGTACGCTTACCAATTATTATCATTTTTGTTGCGATATTCATTGCTCCTTTTCTTTATTTAAGTTATATATGGATTCCAGATCCAGCAGGATTCTGGACATTAACATTCCTATTCTTAGTCGTGTTGTTTCTGGTTCTGCTTCTTATAACTCGTTCGGGTTTGGAGAAAAAGTAGAAATAAGATTTTTTATTCTACTATTAAATTTTTATTATTATTTTTAATATTTATTTCATGATAAAAGATCAAATATATTTGAAATACAAATAAACATATATACTTATTATTATATATGGCAAAAAAAAAAGTACAATCTAAGGATACAAATGGTAAAGAGATTTCTATCTCAAAATCTTCTTATACCTTAAAAGATCTCCCAGGAGTGGGAGAGGCAACAGTAAAAAAATTAAAAGAAGCAGGAATTTTATCAATTAGAACGCTTGCGTTGTACCCATTAAATAAGTTAATGGATGAAGCCGGTATTGGAGAAAAAACTGCTGAAAAAATAATAAAGGTTGCCCAAGATATCGAAAAGATGGGCTTCAAGTCGGCAGATATAATTTGGGAAAAAAGAAAAACCCTTCATAAACTTACTACTGGTAGCCATAATTTAGATGATTTATTACTGGGCGGAATTGAACCTGGTGCGGTTACAGAACTTTTTGGTGAATATAGGACTGGGAAAACACAATTAGCTCATCAATTATGCGTGAACGTCCAACTCTCTTATGAAGAGGGAGGATTAGAAGGTGGAGCATTATATATAGATACTGAAGGCACATTTAGGCCAGAAAGAATAATTCAAATGGCTCTTGCAAAAGATTTAGATTATAATTTAATTTTGAAAAATATAACTGTAGGAAGGGCTTATAATAGTAATCATCAGATTTTATTAGTTAAGGAAGTTCCGAAAGTCAAAGATGATAAAAACATAAAACTAATCATTGTTGATTCTCTTATAGGACATTTTCGGAGTGAATACATTGGGAGAGGAACATTAGCAGAACGTCAACAAATCATAAACACACATATACATGATTTATTAAGATTGACTGAAACGTATGATGAATTAGCAGTTGTTTTTACAAATCAAGTGTCTGCTAAACCAGATGTGTTTTATGGTAATCCACTAACGCATACAGGAGGGCATGTTGTTGCCCATGGAGCTACAATACGTATATTCCTGCGAAAAGGCAAAGGTGAACAACGAATTGCCAAAGTTGTAGATGCACCTCACATTCCTGAAAGTGATACTATCTTTTCTATTACAGAAGATGGTATAGCAGACTAAATTTGAAAGAAATTTAAAAATCAAATATAGTATTTATTTCAATTCCTTCTCTTAATGATTCTGAAATGATGCAGAATTGCTCAAAAATTTTCTTACATTGATTTACTCTTTTATGCATTTTTGGATTATCGATCTTTGGATTTAATTTTATATCAATTTTCTTAAGTCTCCAAAATCCTTTCTCATTTCTTATACTAGTAATTACTGCTTTTGCTTCGAAATCTGATAATAAAAAATTTTTTTTCTGTAAGCAAACTGCAAAACTAGCAGCCATGCAGCCTAGAACTGATAATGCCAATAATTTAGAAGGATTTGGTCCAATTTTATCTTTTGATTTTTTATGTTGTTCATCAATAAATAAATTCTCCATTTTAATTTGACCAAGATCGCATTTAAATATCATTTCTTCTTCTAATCTTATACCAACTTCAGATTTATACTCATTTGACAAGAATTATTCACCTTAATTAAAGAATATAAAAATAACGAATTAAATATTAATATTTACATTTACATTAATTCCCGCACGAACAGATTGTGTTACAGTACAGTATTGCTCAAAAAAGCTTATCCCATCTTCAACTGTTTTTAAACATTGTTTTGTTCTTTTAAGAGTTTCAGGGCTTTCTATTTTTGGCTCAATATTTACATCAATTTGTTTAATTCTCAAGAATCCTTTTTCATTCCGTGCAATTGTAACTTCCGCTTCACTTTTAAAATCATCCACTTTAAAATTTCTTTTTTTTAAACAGAATATAAAACTTGCGCTTAAACATCCTAAAATACCCAATGCTAACATCCTTGATGGATTTGGGCCCAACATATCGACTTCCTCATGATGTTCTTCATCTATATAACAGTCTTTAACCCTCATGTTACCTAAATCGCACTTGAATATCATTTGCGACTCAAGGTCATCTAGTTTTATACCAACTTTAGTTTTTAACTCATTCGAAATAAAAATCACCCATCTTTATTTTATTTAAATAAACTTATTCATTAGAAGCCATATCTCTAAAGAGAGAGAATAACTTTTCTTTTTTCGATTTTTCATCTTTAATATTCTCTAATAATTGGTTAATCTTAGTTAATTCAACCTTATAATATTTGAAATCTTCTTTAATTTCTGATTGGATTATTGATAATTGAATAGAATCATCAACTATGCAAGCTCTTCGAACAAATTTAAGGCATTGATTAATTCTTTCAAATATTAAATCATCATTAAATTGTTTATCGACAATAATATTTATATGCTTTATTAAGAAATCTCCAGTTTCTATTTTTAAAATCTTTAATTGAACACGGGGGAAGTCTAATTCCTCTCTATTGTTTCTCAAACAGTTTACTAAAGAGGCGTTTATACAGTTAATGAGAGTCTTATTAGATAGTATTGGAGTAGCTGTTGATAATCTGTCAATATTTGCTTCACCTACTTCTTCAAGAATACAACTAAATAAACTAGAATCATTTAGATCGCATTCAAATACGTTTAACTCATTTTCATCCATAGAATTCAATCTCAAAAATGATTTTTTATGATTATTTTAGATTAACTAATGTAATTTTGTACATAAAATTTCTATCTATGAATTAAAAATTTAACTCTCTGTGGTTCTTTTCAATTTTTTTAAGAGTAAAATGTCGCTGTAAATGAAAATACAACCAAGGAAAATACAGCAAAACCATAAAAAAATACTCTAAGGCAAAAAGTACAATAAAAACCACCATTAAAATAAAAATAATAACTTCTGCGCCTAAGCATACCCTATTACTATAATATTTCTCATCAAAAAATGAACTTGGTATTTTATATTTTGATAAATATTGAGGTAAATTTTCAAATTCATCTTTTGAAATTAATAGTTTAAAACCAACTTGTTTTTTCTGAAAATAAAAAAAATTTGTACCCCAATCAAGAGTGTCAATAAATATATGAATAACATAATTAAAACCACCAAAGGATAATGCTGGTAGGTTAAAAATGCATCCAAATATAATTATAACTATACTTGGAATTATTGAATGAGTTATTAATAATCTATGATTATGATCTTTAGCATATTTATTAAAAAGCACATCAAAATCACAAATGAATGAAAAAAGTACAATAAGTATAAATTCCAACACTGAAAGATCAAAAAAAAAGTTCAAAATCGATGTAAAAATGATGCCGACAGCAAAATGAAAATTTATATGCATGAAACTAATTAGCTCTAATTAGGATTAATTGATATAGTTTTTTTTTTTAATTCGGTTTATAACTGCGTTTTTATTTGCAAAACCAGTAGGACCTTTTTTTTCTATTAAGAATGAAGCTGCCGAGGATGCTAGATAAGCAGCTCTTTTGATTGACGCCCATGATTTATCAGAATTAATAAATTCGTATAAGAATATAGAAAAATATACATCGCCCGCGCCAGTTTCATCCACAACTTTCCTGGGCTTAAAAGCAGGAATTTTTAGGATTATTTTTTGCTTTTGCATGATCATGGACCCTTTTTCTCCCATAGTCATAATATATATTCCATTATTATCATATTTATTGCAGTGAATCATAATTTCTTCAAAATCATTACATTCCCCGGCAAGCAAATTCATTTCTTCTTCTGAACCCTTCAAAATCAATCTATCTCCAATAAAATTGATAATTTTTTCTATATTAGAGATGATTTCCTTATCATAAATATATGCTACTTTACCATTCTCATCAATTTTTCTAATAAATCCTTGTAAATCTATTGCAATATAAACATCAGGAAATTTATTCAAAAGTTGAGCAATATATTCATATGAAATTTCATGGCATAATGGCACAAGTGCAAATATCTTTGGGGGATTATTAAGATATCCTATTGGAATATCTTGAAAATTAAGATTAGGGCTTTTAGATTTTAGAGTTAGAGTTCTTGCATGATCATAGTAATCTAACACAAAATTTGTATTTTTTACCTGTGAATATTTAATCCCACTTAAATCAATGTTTTTATTCTTAATTTTGTCTAGCAATGAGTTATTAAAATTTAATTTACCTATATGTGATATTATACCTATTTTTGCTTCTTGGGTGTAATTAATTAATGCTAAGGAACAGTATGACACGCTTCCTCCAAGACTGGGCTTATTCAGGCGTTTGAATCTTATTATGTTATCGATGGCAAAGTGCCCAGTAAATATTATATAAGGATTAATTTTATTGTGAATATTCATTTATGATGATTTTAATTCTTCGATAATTTTATTCTTTTCTTCTATTGTTATTTTTAGCTTATTTATTTTATTTTGCAAATCTTCTACCAAATTTGATATTGGTTCTTTAGATGCTATAATCTTATTTTGTTGATGAGCTTTCAGTTCAATAATCAAATTATCTCTTTCTTTTATTTGTTCCTGTAGGTGATTTATTTTCTCATTGAGTCGAAGAGATGAAGAAGTCTCTCTTTGTTTCAATTTCAAAGACTCTTGTAATTGTGCTAAATCATTTTTTAATACCTCGTTTTCCTTTTTAAGTACTTTAATTTCCTCTGGTTCTAATTTATATCCTCCACTTATAAGTGCTTCTTGAAGTTCATGTTTTTCTTTATTCAATTTTTCTATATTCCTTTTATACTTATTAAGGTCTTGTTGAAGATCTTGACATAATCTTTCAAGGGTCTCAGTTGATGCTTGGTTTGATTGAGGTCTTATTACTGGTGATTTTGATTGCTCAATAGGGACTACATAATCAATATTAAGTGCTTCCATCTTTTCTACTAATTGTTGGTTTAAGACTTCATTTTGTTCAGTTAATTCACTAACTTTATTTACTAATTCATCTATTTGGTTTTTCCTTTTAGCCAACTCGGTTTTTATATCATCTATCAAAATGATATCTTGTCCAGAATTTATAGAAGGGGCGCCTACTTTTGATTTTAAAGCTGCTTCTAACTTAGTTTCTAATTCTATTTTCTCATTATATCTTGCTCTTAATTCCACCTCCTTTTCTGCTAACTTTTTTTCTAAATCTAATATTTTATTATTAAAATCAACATTTTTTTTTTGAAGCTCACTTCCATTCGATACAATACTTATTCCTGCTTGTCTCAATTGTGTTTTTAACATTTGATTTTCTTCAATTGTACTTTTAATAACTTTTTCTGTTTTACTTATCAATTCTATATTATCTTTAATTTTATTCCTAAGTAGTTCGTTTTCTTTTTCAACTTCTTTTATTTTATCTAAAGTCTCTCCAATCACACTAGGTTTATCACGTTCATTTTCCATCTTTTTTCTCCACAAACTTATGAAATCTTCAATTTTTTCCTTATCTTCCGGCATTTTGTTTTAAAACCCCTTGATTTCCTAATTTCTGAATATTTAATATATCTTATTTCATTAATATTCCCGAAAAATAACCAACGCAATAACCGCTAATATTACCAGTTTTTTCAGAGCTTGTATAATATTTTAATAATTTTCCGCTACTTGCATTTAAATTCTTACAGATCATTATTAAAGAAGTTATAGTTTGAGGTCCACATACAGTTGTTTTTAAAGCCGCTTCAAGTGTATTTTTGGGATCACCATTGACAAAAGCATCAATTACCTGTTGATCTCGTTCCTTAAATTTATTTAATTCTTTAGAATCATAAACTTCTTTATGCGTCATATCAGAAGAAGCAACAATTACTACATCTTTATCATGTAATTCAATTACCTTTGCAATATCATTTGCTAATTCATTTAAGACATTGAAATCTCTATTAGATATTATTATTGGTACAAATTTAACGTCTTTCCCTTGAGCACAATATTTAATGAATGGCAATTGGACTTCTATATTATGCTCTCTTCCAAACGGAAAACCTATAAATGCAGATTCATCATTGTTTATAATTTGACTTTTTTCCAATATTTTTTTAGATAGTTCCTCATCAATACTAATATTACCTAAAGGTGTTTCCCATTCTCCTTCATCCATTAAAGCTATTTTTCCATAACCAATATGATCTGTACCTAATACAATAACAGTATCGGGAATTTTTTCTCGAAATAAATTTAAAAAAGTAAATGCTGCAGCACATCCAGAATATACATATCCAGCATGAGGAGAAACACCACCAATGATGGATCTTTGTTCCTGGTTGAGAGTTTTTGGTTCTTCTCCAGGTCCAAACTCTTTATTCATAAATGACTCTTTTAAGATATTTAATAAATCCTTTTTAAATCGTGGATAAAAACTACCAGCAACAGCAGCTTTACGAATTATCATTTTTCAAACCCTTATTTTTATTATTTCATATTACTAAAATTAATAATGTTGAAATTTATATAATTTCATCTAATTAAAGTAAAATTGAAAGATTTTTTAGCTATTTTTAATACATCTTTAGTGATGAACCACCTAAAGGATGAAGAAATCTCCCTTGATAATATCGAAGTACCAAACAAAATTCCTACTAAATTTATTAACTCAAGAGTTATTGTTTTCAACCCTTTGTATGCCTCTTATTTATATGTGAAGAAAGGGTTTTTTGGCTCCCCCTTAGGAATTAATAAACCTAGGCTTGAATATTTCTCCAAACCAAGTGAATTATCATTAATAGAAGCTTATTATTTATTAGAAAAGGATGAAATAACTGTTTTCGATGTAATTAATAATGAATTTTTAACTCCTGACAGATTTTATAATATAGCAAAAGAAAAACATCATAAATTTGAGGAAAAATATATTATTTACAAAGATTTAAGAAATAAAGGTTATATTCCAAGACCTGGATTAAAATTTGGGGCAGATTTTGTTGTGTATCGACTTGGTCCGGGATTGGAACACTCTCTTTTTATGGTCCACGTTCTACCGCATGACTCTGAAATTACTGCGATCGATATGGTAAGAGCAGGGAGGCTTGCGACGTCTGTAAGAAAGAAATTTGTAATTGCTAATCCTCTCACATGTAGTTATTATTTTTTTGAGTGGTTCAAACCTTAGGATACTCTCTCAAATTATCTCGTCTTTATTTATACAGCAATATAATAATAATTAAAAATAACAAGAAAATCAATAAAAACTGATAAGGGAGAAAAAATAAATTAATTCCTATCCATGCTATCAAGGTTATAAAAGAAATTAATAATGAGCTTACAAAATAAGGTGATTTAAATCTTTTCATTTCATATAGACTTCCAAATATTATTGTAAAAGATCCTAAAAACATTCCTACCCATCCAAAACTAGGATCATAATCCCACCAGACACTTGGTATTGCTAAAAAATATTCTCCAGAATAATTTGTTACATATAAATATTCAATAAAAGGAAACAAATTCACTGTCATAAGTATCATTATTACACTTATAGAAAAAGATTTTCCCGCAAGTTTTCTATTATTGTAACTCCTTTTGTCAATACTTCTCAAAATAAAACAATTTAAAATAATGCAAGCTAATATTGAAAAAACTAACGTAAGATACAAACTTGGAGTATTTGAATAATATTTTAACCTAAAATCCTTAAATAAAATACCCCAAAAGAATATAAAATCTCCAAATTCAATATCATTTATACTATTATTAAAATAATTAGAAAACAAAGGAGTTAAGAATGCGAAAATTAAAAAAATAATTCCAACTTTCAAACTAGATATATATACTTTATCTTGTTTCATTTTTCATTTGCTATTAAAGAATTTTCTCATTTTTGTTTTAAAATCTTTCATTCTTACAGAGGAATATCCCGCTCCCGCTGGATATGTATTTCTACTTATTTCTATTTGTAAAATAAATATCGTTATCACCCAAAGAACTAACATTATAAGGACCACTATTTGAAATATGTAAGAATAAAACTTCTTTTTGTTATAAAATAGTATGTTTTTCATTTCTTTATTCGTCAATCCTAATTCTTTCCCGATTCTGTAAAACTCTATAATATCCTTTATCATTTTTTTCATGTAATTTTTTAATTATTGATCTCATATATTTAATATTTTAGAATAGATATTTCGGTATTTTGATAAAATAGAATCCATTTTTCCTCTGATCTTAAACAATTTAGAATCAAAGCGAAGGTTTTCTATTGCTCGTAAACAATAGGGAAAATCATCTGAATTTAAAGCGTTTTTTGTACCTAGACAACCTCCTTTGCATTCATTTACCATATCACAACTCCTGCAATATCCATCTAAATTATCTTTTTCAAAATTTCTATTATAACTAAATGCTTGAGGATTTGAGATTATTTCTTTCAGACTTTGTATCTTTATATTACCTTCAATAAATTTATCTGAAAGAGTTAAGCATCCTTTAATATTTCCATTACTTTGAATTCCTAATACTGAATACCCAGCTTGACATCCAACCCATGGTGTTAATCCCAAATTAGGTATGAACCTTGAAAAATGTCCAAAACAATGGGCTCCTATTACGGGGAGTCTTCGATAGGAGTATTTTTTTACATTGATTGCAATAAACATTGCTAATACATAATATTCTTCTCTTGAAATCATTAATTCTTTAGGAAATCGTCCAATTGGGAGTGCTAATTGAATTTGCCAGGAAATATTTTGATCTAAAATTAGATTTTTAATTAAATCTGCTTCATTTAAGTTTTTTTTATTGATGGTAGTTATTATTGAAACTGGAAGTTTTTCTTTTTTTAATACTTTCATTGCGTTTATAGTTTTTTCAAAAGCACCATTAATTCCTCTAAGATAATCATGTGTTTCTGGAGTTCCACCGTCTAGGCTTAAAGATACACAATCTACATTCAATCTTTTTAATTTTTGAATATGATTAAGAACATTTAATCCATTTGTAACAATTGACAAGTCCATTTTATATTTCTTAACTTCTTTCGCAATTGAATACCAATCCTCTCGAATTAAAGGTTCACCCCCCATTAATGCTACACCTTTATACCCACATGAATGTAACTCATTAACTAATTTTAATGATTCCTCAGTAGTTAACTCGTCTGAACGAGCACTGCCGGCTCTTGATCCACAATGAATACATTTACTATTACATTTTAGAGTAATTTCCCACACAGCACAGGAGTTTTTAATTCTACGGGTTAAAAGTGTTATTAAACTTGGCATTGCAGTTTTAGGATTTCTTTATTGAAATTTAAATTGATTAAATTACTTTAAAAACTTTTATATTCAAAATTGGTCATTTCATAATATAATCTTGGAGAAAATTACATCAGCTAATTTTTAATTAATAGAATGATATTTATCGAGGTTTAAGATAGGATTAAAGTTCACTAATTTTTCTGTTGGTTTCTTTATATGACTTATTTCTGAAGTAATATCCTTTCTAATCCTCTTTTTATTCTTTATTTTACTAATTTTCAATAATCTTAACGTTCTCTTATAAAACTTTAGTGCATCTGATTTTAAATTTAATGTAATAAGTACTTTTGCCAAATTCCAATAAGAAATGAAATCATCCCTGAATAATTGAATGGAATCTAACAATTTTTCTTTAGCAATTTCATAATTTTTTTTGTAAAATTCTTTTATTCCCTGATAAAAATAATCTTGAGACTTTCTTTGAATCATTGTAAAAGTGAAGAAGAATAACTCATTCGATGTATTATTTGTTGAAAGTTCCTTTAGACGAGCTAATTGACTCTTTTTTTCATTTCTATAAAGCAATAATCTCTCTATAATCGTTTCACCAAATGATTTTATTGATGAAAAAGCTAATCTTTGAGTTCCTGGGATTATTGGCAGTTTTTTAAGAGATTTAAGCAATATATTAGGGAGATTGTATTCTATTATATATCCTATTATTTCATTAAAGTATTTTACCTCTAAACTCGTAAGATAATTAAAATCTTCAATAGTTTTAAGAAAAATTTTCGCTATCTTAGGAAATTTTATTAGAAGAGTTTTAAAAATCTCATTGATAATGATTTTATCGTTATTTCCTTCGAATTCTCCTAGTTTTAATAAAATGAAAGTAATTGAATCCTCTTGTTCCTTTGTCAGAAAAGAGTCTTTAAAATCTACTATATTCTCTAGTAACATTTGTTTTCGAACATGTGTGATGATTTGAAAAAGATTCGCTTTCGAAGGTTTTTTACACTCAATCCTTAGAGTAGGTATTGATTCTGGATTATAATATTTATTCTCATTTATATTAACAAAACCTATTTTTCTAAGCATTTCAGATAATAATTTTGAAGGATAACATAATTTATGCTGAAGCCCTTCATGAGGGATACCAAAAATCCATCCTAAAATTTCCTTTTGCTGTTCATAATTTCCATTTAGGTAGGATTGAAAAGCCTTTTCAATATCAGGTGTTTCAATTATTAGAATTCCATCATTTTGTAAGACTCTAAAAAATTCACTTAATACATAGAGAGATTCGAAAAATCCTATGTGTTCAATTAATTGAATTGCTTTGACCTCTTCACAAGATTTATCAGGAAATGAGAGGTTTATAGCAGACATTTGTTGATCTGCTAAAATATCCTCATATAAATCTATGTTACAATAATCTGGTTCATATCTTCTTCCTGAACCAACGTTTAACTTCATTTTTTATTCTTAAAATCATTTAATTTGACAGATGAATATAAGGTTCCACTTGGATAAATAGATCTGGACTCAACAACTATAACAACCACCACAATGACAGCTATTAGAGCTAGAAAAAATATCAATAAAAACTTGAATAACAAAGAACGATTACCTGAGACTAAAAATGTTCGGTTAACTTCACTTTTCTTTAATCCTAACTCTTTACCAATTTTATAAAATTGAGTTATTTCTTTAAACATGCTGTAAATATCACCTTTTGAATATTGAATTATATACTATGGTTTTTTATTAAGATTACCAATAAAAATATTTCTTGAGAGCTTTTAAAGTTTTAAGGTGCACTCTTAGAACATTATAGAATATTCTTGATATTAAGTATTTATTTTCAGTATTTTCCATTCAGAGTTAAGATATACCTAATTTTAGAAATTTAGATGACCAATCTTCTTAATTTTTTCATAATCTTTTCCTTAATTTCCTCGATCTGTTGAAAATCTTCATTAGGTACTGTTTGACATATTCGCAAAATTGAGTTTATAAGATCTGATCCTAAAAGATCTTCAATAAATATTCCTTGGTCTAGTAAATTTTTACCCTCTTTGTAAATTAGAAGTATAATTTTGATTATACCTAATAATTTCTTAATAATCGTGAAATTATCAATCTCGTTATAAGCATTTTGGATTAAAAAACCGTTCTTAATCATTTTAGCAATAAAGAGAATTAGTTGTTGATCTTCTGGTAAATTTTTTTCTCCAACCAACTGAACTACATGTTTTAAATCTTGTTCTTTTGACAGGATCTCATTTACCTGATTCCTACATTCAGACCAGTCAAGATCAATCTCAGGCCAATCGATATCTCTTTCATACCACCATCTAGTTATGAATTGGGGATAATTAGAATACGAATTCAGCCAATTAATAGCGGGATAATGCTTTAAATATGCTAAATTAGGATCTAATGCCCAAAAAACTTGAACTAGACGTTTAGTTGTTGCTGTAACTGGTTCACTAAAGTCTCCCGCAGGTGGAGAAATAGTACCTATAATTGATATTGATCCTTTTGTTTCATTTCCTAAATGATCTTTTCCTAAAGTACTAACAATTCCTGCTCTCTCGTAAAAGCTAGACAATTTGGAGGGTAAATAAGCTGGATAACCTTCTTCAGCTGGCATTTCTTCTAATAATCCAGAAATCTCACGTAAGGATTCTGCCCATCTTGATGTACTATCTGCTAGAACTGCAACATTATAACCCATATCTCGAAAGTATTCAGCAATTGTAACTCCAGAAAATAAACTAGCCTCTCGAGCAGATACAGGCATATTGGAGGTATTAACAATAAGTACCACCCTCTCTAATAAAGGTTTACCAGTTCTAGGATTTATATTTTCAGAGAATTGTTTCATAATATTTGCAATTTCATTACCTGGCTCACCACATCCAATAAATACAATAATATCAGCATCACACCATTTAGCTAATATTTGTTGGATAACAGTTTTTCCTGTTCCAAAGCCTCCCGGAATAGCTGTGGTTCCTCCTTTTACTATTGGAAATAATAAATCTATTATTCTTATACCCGTGATCAAGGGTTCATAGGGATTTTCTTTTCTTTTATAGGGGCGATTTTTTGTAATTGGCCATTTTTGCAACATAGAAAATGACTGTTCTTTATCTTTGTTTCTAACCCTAAAAATCTCTTCAATAATAGTATAATCGCCTTCTTGAGTTATGAATGATAATTCTCCAGAGATGAAAGGAGGTACCATGATTTTGTGATCTAATAATGCAGTTTCTTGGACAGTACCTATAATGTCTCCTTCATTTACCTCATCCTTAATTTTTTTTAATGGTATAAAATGCCATTTCTTCGTCCTTGATAAACAAGGATATTCAAATCCTCTTTCTAATTTGCCAGTAGAAAAATCTTCGAATACTTTACCTAATGGTCTCTGTATCCCATCAAAAACATTTCCAAGAATTCCTGGCGCTAATTCCATGGAGAGAGGTTCATTCAGACTAATAACAGATTCATTCAATTTTAAGTTAATAGTATTTTCAAAACATTGAGCTACTACATGATCTGAAAAAATCTGAATTATTTCTCCTAGAATATTATATTTTGGTATGTTAATTAAATCGTAAAGGCGTACATGACTTTCTAAACCCTTAATCCTAATAAGAGAACCAATAATTGAGGAAATATATCCACTTTTCATTTCACTTGTTTTCATATTTTATTTCAAAAATCTCATATTATTATTGAGTAATATTCTTATTACAAAATGGACATTTTTTAACAAAATTTGGGACAATATTTCCACAATTTTTACACTTCTTTATTAATGATTTACGATATTCAAATTCTAGATTCACAGGCTTCGGAATTCTCAATTCTTGTTGGTCTAATTCCTTCTGATCTTTATTTTGAGATTTTTTTATTATTTCATTAGTGTAAGATCCACCTTTTTTTCCTGAAAACAATCTAGAATAAAGCTTCCTTCTTTTTGGTCTTAAAAAAGGTCCAATAGTAGTCAAAATTATAAATACTAGTAAAATAGAAATAATAATAGGGTTAAAGCCGGAGGATATTAGAAAATAATACAAAAAAATAATAACAATTAGATAGAGGGTTATCCCTGTTAATTTTAGAATAAATCTTTTGCGTGAATTTCTATTTTTGTCTTTATCCGGCTCCATAAATGACAAATTTTAGTTTTTTTATTAATAAATTAATATTCTATTTAAATTCTTTAATAATATAACTTTTAGCCTTATCAATCTCCTCTTTTACTGATTTGATCTCGATTTCTTTATCAATCTCTTCAGATATTATATCTTTATCGAGTTCCCTACTAAATTTCATAATTGAATAATTATTATCAAGATAGAATGGAAAGTATTCAACACCAGATCCCTGAAAGAATTTAAAAAAGAACTCATAATAATGTAATCTCATAGTGTTAATAAATACTAGCAAACCTTCTATTAGAATTACAACAATATTCCCAAATATAGACCCAACTAAATTTAATATCTCAAATCCAAACCCTACTCCTTGAATTAAATTTCCCATTTGATTTATGGCAAAAAGTAAAGCAATATGAGCCAATGCTAAAGCTAATAATCTTATATAAGACAAAACATTACTCATTACAGATAGTAATGTATCAAAAGTTTCAATTGATCCCTCACCCAATAGTCCCCCAATAGATTCTTCTTGTAAATATGAAATTTTAATAATTTTGCCTAATGGTTTTGAGAGTATTAATAAAATCCCAGGGATCAAAACAAATAATATTGGATAAGGAAAAGTTAACCAAACATAAATATCGAATCCATATACGAAAATCAGAATAGTACCACCCAATAAAAACAATATTTTCATAAATGAATCACTAAAAGCTAGATATTTTCTATTTTGTTTCCAATAATTCAAAAATTGAATAAACCATCCCAAAATTATATGAAATATTCCAATTGTAATAGCAAAGTAAAAAACAGCTAAAATATTTCCTAATGGATTGTTTAATTGAATATTTAAAAATGGAATTATTATTGGATTTTCTTCAAAATTCCAAAGAATATTCCCAAATATTTCTATTTCGTGATATCCAAAAAATTCACCATATAGGAATCCAATAAAAAAAGCAGCCCAACCGCAATAAAAAATAATCCAACAAAAGCTTGAAAGTTGTTTTTTACGTTTTTTAAATACTAAAGCTCCAATAAATCCCGAAATTATTAGAACTAGACCATGTCCAATATCTCCGAACATAATTCCAAACAATATTGGAAAAGTAAAAGCAATAATCGGTGTAGGATCTATTTCAGAATAAGAGGGAGTACCATACATTTTTGTGATTGCTTCAAATGGTCTTACCATAAAAAAGTTTTTCATAATTCTTGGAGTAATATCTCTAAGATCCTCCAATTTTTCATCTTTTTCATTTTTTGATTTTGATTCGTCATACTTTGCTTTTAATTTAGATTTTTCTTTTTTAATTGCTTTTTTTGCATAAGTTTCATAAATAGGACGCTTTTTGGATACATCTATTGATTCAATTATGATATTGTCTTTAAAATTGTTAAATAAATTCTCTTGGATTGTCTTTTTTTTAGATAAAGGAACAAAAAATTTAATAACAGCTCTATTTGTTGATGTCATTTCAAATTGCTGAGCAGCCCAGCTATATTCTTCCACATTTTGAACAACTTCATTAATTCCTGCGAACCGAAACAAATTATCACGAGCAATTCTATTTTGTTCTTTATTATACCGTGATAATAAATCTTTAATGAAATTTATTTCAGTATCGATGCGATCATAATTAATACCAGAATCTGTTAAATATTTCTTTAAAATGGGTACTTCTTCGGAATGAATCAGCCTTATTCTTCCATTAAATTCATCTTCTTTATCTTTTGGATAGATTATATAGAAGCCAATTCGATCGTCTGAAATTTGAAATGTTTCATAAAAATTAGGGAATTCGGAGAATACAAAAAGATTGATTAAATTATCTAAGTTTTTTGAAAAAGTAGTAAACACTCGAAATTTGAAATGTTCTAAATTTGGGACATTTATTTTTGTCATTTCTATTTTTTCAAGGTATTTATAACATTTTTTCACAATCTCAATATTTTCTAACTCGATATTTGCCTTAGCGATATAACTATTTAATTCTGTGACTCGATTAGTGAAAAATTCAATTTCTTGAAGTACATGGTTAATTAATGTATCGAGGTTTTGCGCTTTAAACTCAATCCTCTCTGATTTTTTAATTCTCAAATTTTTAATGTCTGTTTCATTAATATTTAGTCTCTTAAATAGAGTGTTTAGATTTTTTCTCAATAAATTAATCTTTTCAACAATAGGTTTTTTATCTTCAAGTTCTCCTTTTATTTCAGACTTCTCTTTTGGTTTAATATGTACAACATTCATATTAGAGAGTTCTATTAAAAGTTGATCTTTATAATTATGATTAATATCTGCCTTCATTAAACAAAATTCATCCTTTCTTCCCATACTTTTCTCACATAATTAATCTATTCTTGTTTAATTATAAGGTCTTTAGTCTTTTTCAATCTAACATAGTTTTCTCTTTCAATTTCCTCTAGAATTTCCTTTATTTGTTTGATATTTGATCCTAATCTAGGGATTATCACATTCTTCAAACCATTTATTCTTCTATTAATCTTTTTAAATGATAATGCTACTTTTAACAATAAGTCTTCAACTTCAGAAAATTCAATAATTTTATCAAAGAATTCCTTCAAAATCATTAACAAATCATCAAGGTAATGACTCGTAGTTTCAAAAGTATATGCTGGGAGTCTTTCTTCTTGAAATAACTCATAATCTACTTTAGAAACAACAATTCCCATTTTTTTTAATGTTCGAACGTTTATTCTCGGTTTATATTGGATTTTACTTAATTTGCTTATTAAATTTACTTCATTTTTGCCCATTTCTTCATAAGTTTTTGTTAAAATATTAAGAGATTCTTTTAATAATTTTATAAGTTCTTTTCTATGTGAATTGTAGTCTTTCCATAACTTTTTAATTTGAAAAATGAGCTGTTCGCGTCTAAATTCCAAAAAATTTTGCCCTTTTTTTGCAAAGTCTAATCTTTTCTTTAAATTGAGTAAATTTGTTTTTGTTGGTTTAATCTCTCTAAAGCTTATAATTTACACCTGTGGTTTATAGTATTTATCAATAAATTTTGGGTGTATTCTAATTAATTGATCTTTATTTAAATGGGAAAGAGTCTCCCAAGCAAGATTTAAGGTTCGGTTAAAGTCTCTACTTTCATTTGATTTTTGATTAAGAAATATTTGTTCAAAATCAAATCCAAACTCTAATAGATTTCTTTGATCAATATTTAAACCATCTTCTCCTACAATTGAAATTAAGTCTCTAACTTCAAGATAACTCGAATATGATGCTAATAATTGAGAACTAACATCAGCATGATCTTCTCTTGTTTTCTCCTTACCAATTGCATCTTTCATTAATCTTGATATTGACGCTAATACTTCAAAAGGAGGATAAATTCCTTTCTTATGTAATCCACGACTGAGAACTAATTGTCCTTCAGTAATGTAGCCAGTAGTATCAGGTATAGGATGAGAGATATCATCATTTGGCATGGTAAGAATGGGTATTTGAGTTATTGACCCTTTTTTTCCCTTGATTTTTCCCGTCCTCTCATAAATTGAAGCGAAATCTGAATAAATATAGCCAGGATATCCTTTTCTGCTAGGAATTTCTTCTTTAGCAGAGCTAAGTTCTCTTAAAGCTTCTGCATAATTTGTCATATCAATTAAAATTACTAAGACATGCATATCTTTTTCAAAAGCGTAATATTCAGCCGTGGTTAATGCTATTCTAGGGATAATTAACCTTTCAATAATTGGATCGTCCGCAAAATTTATGAAAGATATTATATTTTGTATTGTACCACTCTCTTGAAATCGCTTTAAGAAATATATTGCTTCATCCTGGATTATACCAATTCCGCAAAAAATGATGACAAAAGGTTCCTCTGAAACAACCTTAGCTTGAGTCGCAATTTGAGCCGCTAATTTATTATGCGGTAACCCTTGTCCACTAAAAATAGGGAGTTTTTGTCCTCTAATAAGAGTAAATAATCCATCAATTACAGAAATACCTGTTTGTATAATGTCTACAGGATATTCTCTCGCAAATGGATTAACTGGAATTCCATTAATGTCTCGTTGCACATCAGATAAGATATCAGATTCCAATACATTTTTTGTTCTAATATCGATAGGATTTCCTAAGGAATTGAAAGTTTGCCCAAACATATCTTTTGAGACATTTACTTTAAAAGTATCTTCTGTAAATGTGATTTCTGCATTTTCTGAAGATAATCCCGAAGTATCCTCGAAAACTTCAACTATTATCATATCTTCGGTCATTTTAATTATCTGCCCAGTCCTAATGTTATTATTTTCCGTTTTAATTTTAACAATTTCGCCATATTGAGCACTATGTTCATTTTTTAAAAATAAAAGTGGACCAATAATCTGTTGAATCTTCTTATAAATTACACTCATTTTTTACCATATACACTACGAGTTAATTTTAATTCCTCTATTTGAATTAATAGCTTACTTTTTATTTTTTCTAATTTATCAAAATCTTCGTTAGGTATAGTACGATTAATTCTTAAAATTTCATCCATTACTTTAAGTTCCTTAATTTCTTCAATATAAAATCCCTGTTTAATAAGTTCCTTGCTTTCTTTATATACCAAAAGAATAATTTTTATAGATCCTAATAATTTTTTAGTATTTGTATAATTATCAATCTTATCGAAAGCATTTTGAATTAAAAAACCATTTTTAATTAATTGTGCAACAAAAATAACTAATCGTTGGTCTTCTGGTAAATTTTCTTCTCCTACGAGTTGAGTTATGTATTTTAATTCATTGTCTTTAGATAATATTTCATTAACTTGTTTCCTGCAATCAAGCCAATCAAGATCAATTTCAACCCAATCAAAATCCCTTTCAAACCACCATTCGGAAATATAATCTGGATAGTTAGAGTATGAATTTAACCAATTAATTGCTGGATAATGTTTTGAATAAGCGAGACTAGCATCTAAGGACCATATACCTTGTACAAAATTTTTAGTTGTAGCTGTAACTGGTTCACTAAAATCTCCAGCAGGGGGAGATACAGAACCAATAATTGTTAAAGATCCAACATTTTCTTTTACATTAAGGTTATTTCCTAATAATTCAACGATACCAGCTCTTTCATAGAAACTTGAAAGCCTGGAAGGTAGATATGCAGGATAACCTTCCTCTGCAGGCATTTCTTCCAGCAATCCAGAAATCTCTCTAAGAGATTCAGCCCATCTTGATGTACTATCAGCTAGAACAGCTACGTCATATCCCATATCGCGGTAATATTCTCCTATTGTTACTCCTGAAAAAATACTAGCTTCACGGGCAGATATAGGCATATTTGAAGTGTTTGCTATAAGAATTATGCGTTCTAATAAGGGTCTTTCAGTTTGTGGATCTATTAATTCAGAAAATTGAGTCAATACATCAGCAATCTCATTACCACGCTCTCCGCAACCAACAAAAACAATTACATCAGCATTACACCATTTAGCTAAAGACTGTTGAATAACTGTTTTACCTGTTCCAAATCCCCCTGGGACACCCATGGTACCACCTTTAGTAATTGGAAACAACAGATCTATTACTCTAATACCTGTGATTAAAGGTTCAGAAGGAATTTTTCTCTCTTTGAATGGTCTGGGTTTATTTACAGGCCATTTTTGTATCATTGAAAATGACTTTTCCTTTATGTCTATTTTTAATCTATAAATCTCATCAACAATTGTATAATCTCCTTCCTTAGCAAGAAAAGATAATATTCCTTCAATATCTGGAGGAACCATTATTTTATGTTCAATTAAAGGTGTTTCTTGTACTACACCTATTATGTCCCCTCCACTTACATTAGTATTGACTTCTTTTTTAGGAATGAAATGCCATTTCTTTTCCCTTGAAATTGATTCTATTTCCAAACCTCGTTTTAATCCACCCTCTTTAAAAATTTCAAAAGCATTTTGTAACGGTCTCTGGATTCCATCAAATATTTTTCCAAGTAATCCGGGCGCTAATTCCATCGAAAGAGGTTCATTTAAACTGGTAATTTCATCATTTATTCTTAAATTTGTCGTATTTTCAAAACATTGAGCTACAATATAATCAGAATAAATTTGAATGACTTCTCCTAAAAGATTATATTTATTTACCTTAATTAATTCATGGAGCTTGATTTGGCGCTCTAAACCCTTGATCTTAATTAATGATCCCCTTATTGCTGAAATATATCCGTGTTTTGGATCATTATCATATTTGGATCTGATCATATTGTTTCAGATATTCACTTATTTTTGATTTTTGATTTTGAATGAAAATATTAAATTGGTTTTCAATTTCTTTAATTTCAGTATCATTTACTATTTTTGATATCTCTTTCTGTATAAATGTAGATTTTTTATTTATTAAGTTATCTATAGTATAATCATAAGAGATTAATCCACTACTTAGTGAAATTTTAAAACCTCCGATAATATCATCTTGATTTTGGTTTATTTCTACTAAATTTTTAAATTCACCTTGGATTTTCTCTGAATTATGAAGAAAATAGCTATAATCTTTTGAATTAAATATTAATTCTATTGATTGCGGTTTATCAATATTATTTTTTACCTTTTTAACCATCCTCAATAAGAATTCGATATAATTCGAATAATTATCATTAATATTTTTTTTTATACGATTAAAAAGACTTAGTTTTAATCTTTTTAACAATGAGTTTTTTAGTTCAAGAAATTTTTCTTTTCCTTCTAAAAGTGTTGAAGATAGATATTGATTCAAAAATTGATAATAATTATCTATAAATTGTTCTTTTAATTTTTGAGCTCTTTCTTGAATTCTATCAAAATTCCTTTTTTTAATTTCTGCTTTCTGAAATAATGTTTGCTTATTAAGATCATCTATTTCTTTTTGAGCCTTCTCAATTAAATAAAGACCTAAATTTCCAATTCTTTTTTTCATATCCTTATCTTCTGAAATTATTAACCAACTCTTTAAGATAATACGATTTCCCCAATTGCATCTAGTATTTTATTTATTACCTGTCCTTGCTCGTCAATATGTGGTTGAAAAACATCTGGAAGAATAAATATAAAAGGTTTATTATTATTAAGCTTAAAATTTAAAAGAAAATTTAGGATTTCATCAGTTAAATGCATTGAAATTACAATCATACCAATTGAGGGGTTCTTTAGTAAATTATTAAATTCTTCTATAAATTCATCTTCAGAATTAATGATTGTGCCTTCTAAACCTAAAAGTCCTAACAAAATCACTAAATTTTCTTCTCCTAAAATATGAATTTTGTGATCTAACATTAGAAATCTAGCTCTACTTCTTTTATTATTAAATTTTGTAAATGCTCAGTACTTTTTTGAAATTGTTTATCTATTTTCTTAATTGCCTTATCCATTTTAATTCTAAAAGATTTAACTTCAGATTCTACATCTATAGAGAGTTTTTTCAATGCACTGTTTATTACTTGATTTTTTTCATTGATAAAATTCTCAAATTCTTTTCTTTGCTCCTCCCTGAATTGTTCAATATCATTTAAATTAAAATCTTTTGCATTATTTATTAAATCATTATAGACATGCTCAATATCTTTTATCCATTTAAAAATGTCCATGCAAACTCAACTTAAATAATTTCATTATTCTATTTTTTATTATTTTTTTTCATTTTAATAATTTGTATTTATCAAACATAATGTTAACTAATTTTGGCAGAATATATAAACGGATTTCCTTATCCTTTTTAATTAATACTTCCAAGATTTTGTATATAGCTTGAAATTCGATATCTGCGCTTTTAATTTCTAATATTTTAAAATAATAATTTAAATATAATTTTTCTATTGACCAAATAAAATGCTCTAGATCTAAAGAAGAAAGAATCAGACTTGATTTTAGTTCTTTTTTAGTTCTTAAATGTTGGATAAGAATATCGTTAAATTCATCGATATCCTCTAAATTTACCAACTTTTTCAATATTTTTTCATTAATGAATAAATATTCATCAAGCACAAGTTGCAATAAAAGATTTTTATCAATATTATTCTTAATTCCTCGATATATAAGTCTCAAATTATAAATCTCAGAGATATATTTAACAAATGGAATTATCATTACTTTTTCCTTTTGGGTTAAAAACTTAATCTCATCTTTTAAATTATTATAATATAATTGGTCTAAAAACGCTTCTAAAACAAAAACCTCATTTGTTTTTCTAAAATAAAGAATTCCTTCTCTAATTACCTTATTATAGAGAGTTGGTTTCATATAAAGCTGAATCTCTTCTAATGATGGAATCTCGATTAAATCTTTCATAAAATCTGTATTATCTAGGTATTTTTCAACTAATAGATTCACCATTGACGATTTTTCTTCAATACTGATACCTAGAATTGTCCCAAGTATAACATGTTTAATATTCATTATTTCATATTTCATTAGATAATTTCTTAAAAAGAGTCTCATAGTTTTCGGAGATATATAAACAATTCTTCCAATTAACTTAATATAGGTATGAAAAAGTGCTTTTTCAATATCTTCAATATTATAGGATTTAATAATAAGTCCAGGATAAAACATGCTTATAAACTCAATAAATTGTTTAATGTCTGTAATCTCATCTAACTTATGGAGTGTATTCTCATCCATTATAAGTTGTTTTAAAAAACCCATCTTGATTAATGTAAATGCATACGAGGGTACTTCGATTGCACTCGTTAAATTCACCAAAAATAAAATATTTATTAAATAAAAAACCTTATGCAGGTGCTGGTATATTAAACACTAATAATATTGCTATAATCAAACCATAAATAGCAATTGCTTCTCCTAATGCAACAATGACTACTACCTTTCCGAATGCGCCTTCCCTTTCGGATATTGCTGAGATAGCGGCAGTCCCTACAGTTTTTATAACGTGAGCGGCAGCTAATCCTGAAATTGATATTGCCATTGCCGCAGAAATTGCGAGTATAGGCGTTGTTGGTGAATTATAGTAATCAAAAGTTGTCTCTGTTTGAGCAGTAACAAATCCTACAAGACCATTAATTGTTAGAAGAAATACAATAACTAATATAACTTGGACTATAGCAAGATAAAAATAAAATTTTTGTTTACCATTCATATTGATTACATCTTGTTTTTATATAAAAAAATTAATCTTTTGAGGGAGAATAATTAAAAGTTGCGTATAAATTTTCTTATAAAAAACAATAAGATATATAGACGTGTATTGTTTACAAGAAAAAATATTTAATGATATAGTAAAACTCTAATCTCATCAGCAATATCATGCATTCTATCACAAAGTTGCTCGAGTAGTACAATGCTATCTCGTAATCTTAAAAGAGTTCTTATATCCAAATCTTCATTAGAATATAAATATTCAAGAAATTGCCTATATATTGTATCAATTTCATTTTCAATTTCATGAATCGTTGTTGTATTCTGAAATACCATATCCGGATTATCTCTTAAGTTTTTAATTGTTGATTTTAACACATCAGCCATTTTAATCGTATTATTGATTAGCTTTTCATATCTTTTTGTTATCTCTAGATCAATTTTAGAACTAAATTTAATTTTTGGTAACATATCCACAAACTCAAGTGGATAGTTAATTACATTATCCATTTTTAAAATTAAGGATACAAAATTTCCTAGACCTGCTCCTGATTCTGAAAAATTTTGAATTAATTGAATTTTAATGCTATCTGCATCTTCTTCAGATAATTGCATCTTATTCTTTTTCTTGTCAAGCGATCCTTTGTTTTTTTCATAGTCTTCAGCCCATCTATTATAAAAGACCCCCATATCGCTGAGAACAGAATATATAATTCTTGAATGCTCAATAAACATTGATATGATTTCTTCTTTAATTTTATTCATGAAAATTCCATTTAAATATTTAATTAACTCTTATAAATTTATAGAAATAAATCAATAAAAATTATAGTATTTGAAGAAATTTTAATATATTCTTAATTTATTTTATAAATAAATTCTAAACGGATTGAATATATCTTTTTAATAAAAAAATCTTTTTAAAAATCGTAGAATTTTGATTGGAGCACATTAACAAAAAGGTGAAAAAAACTTAATGAAAATTAAGCAGAAACTTCAGCAATGGAAACAATATTCTAAAATGTCTGATTTAGGTATAATTGCTAGAAGGAAATTCTTTAACAACGCATTTGATGGTGCCTTAACATGTGCAGGAATAGTTAGTGGGATTTTTATAATTTTCCTTAATGAGCCTTCAACGTTTGAGTCTAAAGATGTCCTCATTACGGGATTTGCAACGGCCCTAGCTATTGGAATTAGTGGGTTATGGGGTGCATTTCTTTCTGAGGAAGCTGAACGAAAGAAAAAAGTATTTGATTTGAAAAAGGATATGGCAGATGTTGAAGATGAGCATATAGATGCAAATCATAATATTGAAAAAGGAAATAATAAGAAAAAAAAGAAAAATAAAACAATATTAGAAAAAGCTGAAAATTTCGCAACCATTGTAGCATCTTTAGTAGATGGAGGTGCCCCAGTTCTGGGTAGTTCTCTTCCTTTAATTCCATTTTTCTTTGGAGCGTCTTTAAATTTATTCCATTTTATATTTTCATATGTTGTGCTTGCTGGTTTACTAACATATTTAGGTGTGTTTTTGGGGCAAATTTCGGGAGGAGGTCGTTTACGGTATGCTTTGCATTTAATAATAGCAGGTATAGTAACTCTAATTGTTTCGGCACTACTTGGTCTCTAAAATTATATAAGAATATTAAGATTGTAATCGAAAAATAGAATTCGAATAGACTAAATAAGAAATTCTATTCTGGATTCTTATTAAGTAATAAAAAAATGTTAGAAAAAGTCAGAATATATGCAAAAATTACGAATTTATGGGCAATTGCCAGACGCTATTTTGTAAATAACTTTTATGATGGTATGTTAACAGTTTTAGGAATTTTATTAGGCTTTTTTGTCATTATTTTAAAGGATGGTCAGCCTACAATTCCTAGTCATCTTGTTATTTTAACGTCTGTTGGGAGTTCTATTTCTATGTTTATTTCAGGAATAACTGGCTCATATCTTTCAGAGAAAGCTGAGCGAAAAAAAATTAAAAAAGAATTAAAGAAAGCAATGGTATTAGATGTTATTGCGGATAAAAACGAAGTTGAAGAAGAATCAGATGATATAAAAGAGATTGAAAGAGCAATGTTGATCAAAATAAATAAAGATGTAAATTCAAAAATAAAGATTAGATTAAGGAAGGGAAACAAAAATATTAAAACACTTCAACAAAAAGCTGAAAACTTTGCAGCTTTAATTGTTTCTTGCGTAAATGGAGGTTCTCCATTTTTAGGAGGATTAATACCTTTAATTCCTTTCTTATGTGTGCCATTTGCTAATTTTATGATTTTCCTTATATCCTTTTTAATAATTCTTATTTGTATTATTTTACTTGGAGTTTTTTTAGGTGTA
>Ga0209427_10001197_pt1 | contig 29549 bp, 27 predicted proteins | sample DeeMarSWOR136_30_FD_187465 | JGI IMG/M metagenome (GOLD analysis project Ga0209427, IMG submission 187465) | Marine sediment microbial communities from White Oak River estuary, North Carolina - WOR-1-36_30 (SPAdes) (version 2) | ecosystem: Environmental > Aquatic > Marine > Intertidal zone >...
GGAAGCATCTAATACTAATAAAGACTGATGTGGTGCATTGGGTATAATTTTTTGAATAACCCGATGCATTTTCTTTAACTCTTCCATTAGGTTCACTTTGGTATGTAAACGTCCCGCCGTATCGATGATAACCACATCTGTACGGCGACTTTTTGCAGCCTGTAATGAGTCAAATACCACGGCACTTGGATCGGCCCCATCTTGATGCTTGATAACTTCTGCTCCTACTCTATCCGCCCAAATTTGCAACTGCTGGATGGCAGCAGCCCTGAAAGTATCCGCCGCAACCAGTAATACTTTTTTACCCCCCTGTATATACTGTCTGGCCAGTTTGGCGATAGATGTTGTCTTTCCAGTCCCATTTACACCAACCACAAAAATAACAAAAGGCTGGGGCAACACCTCCCACTTTTTGGGCTGAGATGATTGCAAGAGATTTATAATTTCTTCTTTTAGAATATCATACAACTGCTCAGCTGTATTATAATTTTGCCTCTTAACCTGCTTTTTGAGGTGCTCGATAATTTCAGCAGTCGTATCAACGCCAACATCGCCCATAATAAGCAAGTCTTCAATCTCTTCCAATAGTTCATCATCAATTTTACGTGCAAAAAATATGGTGTCATGTATTTGATCAAATACCTGTTCTCTTGTTTTGCTAAGTCCTTTTTTTATTTTATCAAGAAATCCCATTTCACCAAGCCTCATGTTATCCATAAACATGTTATTTTACTTCTATCAATTGAGAAGCTATCTGTTTAATCTATACATTTACATTGAAGTAAATAACTTGATAACATCGATTAAAAAAGCTGGATTATGTTTAAATGCTAGTTTAAATATAGTCATTAAATTTTGTTTATCTGGTTCTAAATTAAGGTATTCTTTTGCAATGTTATTGAGGTGTTGATCACTAAATTTTGTTAAAGCTTCTTTTAAACGGTAATATCTTTGATGAGTTTTTCCAACCGTCTTATGCCATTGTCGGGCATATGGAATTAAATCAGCGTGTTGAAATTTATTCTTCCGAATCGCCTCTGCTGCCACTTGTCCAGCTATCTTTCCTGCAATCATTCCGGAAATAATACCCCCACCAGAAATAGGATTGGCCTGGTGGGCTGCATCTCCCACTATTATTAATCCATCAGATACTATATTCTTTAATGTTCTATCCACAGGAACCCCTCCAACAGTTTGAGAGATGATTGATGATGTGGGAAAATATCTTAATAGAAATTGATGTAGATAGTTCTGAGGATCCTTATTTCGGGCATAATTTCCAGATATGCCCAATCCTACGTTAGCAATTTTCTCCCCTTTTGGAAAAACCCAGGCATAGCCACCTGGCGCAAAATCCCTTGAAAAATAGAAATCACAGGTGTCAGATTCGATTGGTATTCCAGCTAAAGTATACTGAACACATGTTTCCATTTCTTTGAGAGGAACGGTTGAATTAATTCCAGCCCAGCGTGCAACACGCGATTCCACACCATCTGCAGCAATAATAATTGAACATTTTATGTTATGATCTCTACCATTAATGGCTACCTGAACACCCTTCAGAATCCCCTCTTTTTTTAATACATCTGTGGCAGCTGCACCAGTGAGTAACTTTGCTCCTGCCTGAACAGCTTTCAAAGCCAGATCATAATCGAATAGGCGACGATGTAAAACTAATCCAACTTCATCAACATGAACATATACAGGAGTACCATCAGGGGAAAAAAGCCTAAATTTCGTTATTTGTGAGGCAATCCAGGTGGGAGGAATTGGCTGCTCAACTAATTCCTCAAGAATATTTTTTGCTACACCTTCTGCACATCTCACAGGAGTTCCCACATCCCGATCTTTCTCAAGCAACAATACCCTTGCCCCATTACGAGCTGCGTGCCACGCCGCCATTGAACCAGAAGGACCTGCACCAACCACAATTACATCATAAAAATTTTCCAGCTGCTCATATAAATACATCTTATCACTCTCCTCGGAAGCTGGGATAGTTAAAATCAAATCTAATCTTATAATAATACTTGCTCAGATAAAAAATAGTAACCATTAAGAGAAGATAAGAGGGAAATTTAAGACAGATTAATATGGAAAAGAAGAAAATTGCCATCTTTATTGTTTTAACCGCACTCGAAGTTGTTCTACTTAAAACCATATAAACTACCCAGTATAAAAGAACTAGATTCAAAGTGACAATGAATTGATCCATTATAACAAAAGATAAAATCAAAGAAATTGAATAGAGCAGGCCACTTATCAAAATAGTTTTTTTTCTTCCGAAACGAACGCAAAAGGTCAATTTACCTGTTGATTTGTCTCCGCATTCATCCGGAATGGTAGTAAGTAGACACAATGCAGCATTATGAAAAATATATGGCATTGATTTTATAATAAAGCTGATACTTACTCCATCTATTATCAGCCAACCAAGTGTAAAAGCTAACCATCCCATCAAGGAATTCAAGATAATACCCCAATAAGGACGGTTTTTTAACTGTAGTGGATGAAAATTATAGAAATAACCCGTAATGACTAAAAAGAGTAAAACGGTTAGCATATAAGTCAAATCAAAAAATAAACTCATAAATAAAGATATCAGGGAGAGAATAATACTTTCAATGAGGGCAATTCGTCTGTTTACATATTTTTCGCCAATCAAAAAGAGTTTCTTATTTTTCACATCAGATTCAATATCTGCCAACTGATTGAAGATAAAACAACTACCCATGGCTGTCATAAAAATTACCATAGCTAAAACAACTTCCGGTACCCAGAAACTAAATTCGCTATATAAGGATTGGAAGAGATTATTCTTATTACTTGCAACAAGATAGCCAGCAATAAGAGTATTCCAGCCCGGGAAAAACAGCATTGGGCGAGTGACGAAAAAGTAATCCAGAACCTTAATCCACTTATTTTCCTTCACCGATAATCCTGATATGGTTTGAAAAAATCCATGCCCTCTTTTGTCGGAAAACCTCCACCCGATATAAACCAGGAGCTTCTACAGGGAATTCCAGTTCAAGTCCCAGTCCTTCTGCAAATATTTGGCCATTACAAATAAGCCGAACTTCTGCGGGAGCAGGCAATTTTACAAATAATGCGGTATTATTGCGGAAAGGTAAGGAATCTCCGATATGTGCGAAGCCATCATCATTTTCTCCGTAAAATCGGAATCCTCTCGCATCCCCATTATAATAATTTGATATAAACACACGACAATCATGCAGTGTTTGATATACAAGTTGCTTTGCTTCATTCACATCCATTCCAGGAATTAACTTCTGGGGAAGAAGCAAGTGAGTACGCACGGATTGAAACTGTACTTTATATTTGAAGATAGTAACTTCAATCATTCCCACAAACATTTTATGTTTATGGGCATGAGCATCAACTCCCCCAATTCCAACAACTTTTCTTTCCTTATTAACATCATCCCATCTTGCCAAGGTGTGTTTTTTAGGATATTGGATAGATCTTCGAGGATTTACAAAACGCCATAACTTATTCCAAGGTGTAAGCCCCTCCATCCATTCCGACATCTGATTCCAGATTTCAATACCCTGATAATGAGAACTATCCCAAGCGGTCCAGGGATATGGGGGGTGTTCTACCATAACATTCCTCTCCTCATCAGGATGTGCAATAATACCAATTCCACCATTAAGCCACACCTGTTTCACATATTCAGGTGCTGGTAGGTTTTTATTAATCTCTTCTTTTAAACCAAATGCCAAGTAATGATTGCTATCATCTATATCATTAATTTCGTAACCAATAATTGTCAATACCGTTCCATACCACTTTTCTTCTCCATTGAATAATGCCCTCAGATTATGATGATCTGTCATCATAATGAAATCTAAACCAACCTCCCTCGCCACACTTGCAATATATGGTATAGTACCAGTACCATCCGAATACACTGAATGTATATGAATACAACCAACAATTTCTTCAAGCTCTTTTTTGTTAACCATAGTATTTCCTAATCCAATATGACATCTAGCATCAACAAGCTCAAAATAATAATTTAGACTAATATCAAGATCAATGAATTTTAAACTTTTTCTTTCTTTTGATTAAATATGTAAAATAATATCCGACTTTATCTGAAAATAATATATAAATTAATAAAATAAAAAACATTCACTTAAAGAACTTGCATATACATCTCTCTTTTTGTATATTTTGGCCGGTTAAGTGGGTTGACAAAACCCACTTTTTTATTTATGGTAAATTTGAAGTCATTTACTTTAGTATGGATAATAAAAAAGAAGAAATAAAAAAATTATTACAACCCTTATTTGACCAGAAAGGAATTTATTTAGTAGATATTGAATTAAGGGGACAGCCAAATAGTCAGGTGTTATCAGTCTTTGTTGACACAGACAGTGGTATTACTATGCAGCAAATAACTGATATTAGCAGAGAAATCGCAGACATTTTAGATACAGAAGATCCTATTAAGGGAAAGTATCGATTGGACGTATCTTCGCCAGGAATTGATCGACCTCTAACAGAAGTTTGGCAGTACCGGAAGAATATGGGTCGGAATCTTCAGATAACCTATTATGAGAGTGATAAAATTCTTGAAACTAATGGAATTTTAATAGAAGTAGCTGAAGGCCAAATTCTATTAAAAATAAATGATAATATAAAATATATACCGCTTTCGTGTATACACAAAGTAGTGGTGAAAGCGAACCTGTAAATCAATACTGGAGGTGATATCGACATATGCGAAGTGAAATTGTTGAAGCCGTCAATCTTATCGCTAAAGAAAAGCGAATTGATAAAGATGAATTGCGTGACATTTTAGAAGACATTTTTATTACCCTTATAAAAAAGAAATACGGTGATTCTGATCATTTTGATGTAATAGTGAACATGGATCGTGGTGAGGTGGAGATTTTCATCGAGAAAGAAGTTGTGGAAGACGTAGAAGATGCCTCAGTACAAATAGCATATAAAGATGCCAAAAAGATAGATCCGGAGATTGAGATTGGAGAAGATTTTGTGGAAGTTGTTCAACCAGAACAGTTTGGTCGCCGTTTAATTAATATCGCCAAGCAGACTCTCTTACAGAGAATTCGCGAATATGAAAAACGAAAAATTTATGATGAGTACAACAGCAGAGTCGGTGAAATTATCATTGGAGACATTCACCAGGTAACCCGGAGTGGATTTTTTCTACTGGTGGACCGAACAGAAATGTTTATGCCAAGATCAGAATCTATCCCAAAGGAGGAACTCCGACGGGGCGACAGTGTGAGGGCCCTGATCAAACAGGTTATAGAACCGGATAATTTTGAGACTGAACCGGATGAGGATACTTATCGGAGGCGACGAGCTAGGAGCACCCCGGATATCATTGTTTCCAGAGCAGATAATCAATTTCTGATTCGCTTATTTGAAATTGAAGTCCCTGAAATATTTGATGGTATTGTTGAGATTAAGAATATTTCCCGGAAACCTGGAGAAAGGGCCAAAATTGCTGTGGAATCAATGGACAAAAGAATTGATCCGGTGGGTGCCTGTGTTGGAATGCGCGGTGTGAGAATCCAATCGGTTGTGAGAGAATTGAATGGTGAAAAAATAGATGTCATTCCTTATACTAATGAACCTGAGATATTTATCAATCGGGCACTTACTCCGGCCAAACCCATTCGAGTTATCTTAAATGAAGAAGAGAAATTAGCTGTTGCAATAATTCCGGACAAAGATATGGGGCTGGCATTGGGACGGGGTGAAGCCAACAAAGAACTCGCACAGGAAATCACCCACTGGAATATTGAATTAATAAAGGAGTCTGAGTATTATCAAAAGTCTATGGAAGATGAAATTGATGTCACCGATATTCCAGGTTTGACGCCAGCAGTTGTTAAAAAGTTAAAAGTTGCAAACATTAATAATGTGGAAGAATTGAAGAATTTAGGTTTGCAGGGATTGGTAGAAATACCAGGCATTGGCAAAAAAACAGCTCAAAAAATATTACAGTTTCTTAATATTTAAGAACATTTAGGTCAATATAATTGAATATTAATAATAAAATATCAACATTAATTGGATTTGCTATAAAATCAAGACAGGTTATTTGTGGATTTGAAGCGGTAACAAAAGCTATTGAAAGGAAAAAGATTATCTTGATTTTGGTAAAGGATCAGACATCGACTGTGACATATAATAAATTGAAAAAACAATTGAAAGGTCAAGATATTCCTATAATTAATACCAGCTCTCAGGTAAATTGGGAAACTCGATGGGGAATAAGCCGACATCATATTTTAGGTATCTTAAATGGTATTATCGGGAATAATATCATTCAACAATTTAAGGCGGGAGTATAAATGGCTGCAGAAAAAACCAGAAGAAAACTATTCAAAGTGTCAAAGGAACTCAATTTATCTCATCACACCATTATTGAATTTTTGGAAAAGAAGGGATATAAAGTCTCTGGATTAAATACACCCATCACAGACGAAATGCATGATGAGATACTGCATAGATTTGCTCAGGAAAAGGTGAAAGCAGAGAAAATAGCCAAGCGTAGACAAGAACATGTAAAAGAGGTGGAACAGCTTCAGGTTGAAACTGCAGAAATTGATAAAGCTGAGACTGTTGAAGCTAAGAAAGCGAAGACTGTAGAAGAAATAAAAACTGCTGATGAAAGGTCGATTTCTGAAAAAATTAACGGTATGGAAGAAAAACCTGAAGAAGAAATTCAAGAATTAAGCGAGGGAAAAGTAGAAGGGATCTCTCCCGAACTGGACGAGCTGGACATAGAAGAAAGGGAAGAACAAAAGGAAACAACAGAAGTACACGTCGGGGATATTATAGACCATCCTATAGCAAAACAATTTTTGGAGATGGAAGAGGAGAAAAAGAGAAGGAAAAAAGAGAAAAAGAAAAAGATTTTTGAGAAGATAAAAGAAGTGCCCAAGACTAAAAAAATTAAAAAAGAAAAACCCGAAGAGAAAATTGCGGCAGAAACTTCAGATAAGGAAGAAGTTATTCCGAAAAGAATTCGGGCTTTAGAGAAAGAAGAACCGGAATTTGAACAAGTAACCTTATCAGAAACTGAAGTCAAGCCCAAGAAAAAGAAAGAAAAAAGAGAGGAAGAATTTGATGAAGAACTAACTGATAAAGAGCGACGCCGACGCAAGGCTTTTGAGATGATTCGGAGAGAAAGTCGAAAACCAAAGTTTATCAAACCTGAATTAGCTCTGGAAGATGAGGAGGCCGTAGAGGAAAAAGGAGACCGTCCGCGTCGTACCCGTAAGAAAAAAGAAATTGATCAGCAGGAAGTACAAGATACCTTAAAGAAAACTCTCGCCAGTATGCAAGAAGGTGGTACCGGTAGAAGAAAACGCAAAAAGATCAAGACCACTAATGGAGAAGAAATTGAAGAAGAAAATGTTATCACTGTTACTGAATTCATCACTGTACAAGATTTGGCCAACTTGATGGATGTTCCGGTGGCGGAAGTCATAAAAAAATGTTTAGAACTGGGACAAATGGTTAGTGTTAATCAAAGATTAGATATGGATATGATTAAACTACTGGCAGAGGATTACAAGTTCAAAGTGATAGAAGAAGAGGAATTCGCCTCTGATTACCTTGAAGAGTTAATGGAGGAACCTGATAATGAGGAGGATTACCAGTCTAGACATCCAGTTGTAACGGTAATGGGTCATGTCGATCATGGAAAAACTTCACTATTGGATTATATACGGAAAACCAATGTGGTTGCGGGAGAATCAGGTGGTATTACCCAACATATCGGTGCCTATGTCGTAACAATGGATGATGGCAGGTCTATCACATTTTTAGACACCCCGGGTCATGAAGCCTTTACCGCCATGCGTTCCAGGGGTGCACAGGTAACCGATATTGTTGTGCTCGTTATAGCGGCTGATGATAAAGTTATGCCGCAGACTGAGGAGGCAATAGATCATGCAAAGGCTGCAGGAGTTCCCATCATCATCGCCGTCAATAAAATTGATAAACCCAATGCCGATCCTCAGGCTATCAGAAAACAACTCGCCGATCGAAATATTTTAGTAGAGGATTGGGGGGGAAAATACCAGGTGGTGAATGTATCAGCGAAAACTGGTGAAGGCATTCCAGAATTGTTAGAAAAAATTCAACTGGAAGCAGAACTCCTGGAATTAAAGGCAAATCACAAAATAAGAGCACGTGGAGTAGTTATTGAATCGCGATTGGATAAAGGAAAAGGACCTGTGGCAACCGTTTTAGTTCAGCAAGGTTTTCTAAAAGTGGGAAATGATTTCATCATTGGCCAATATTATGGCCGCGTCAGAGCACTACACAACGAGCGAAATCAATCAGTTAAATCAGCAGAACCCGCCTTTCCCGTACAAATTCAGGGAATTGATGGTGTCCCAGAAGCTGGTGATAAACTAATAGTAATGCCTGATGAAAGACAGGGACGCGAAATTGCTCTTAGAAGACAACAATTAAAGCGAGAACAGGATTTCAGGCAAATTCGTCTAATTACCCTCGATGAAATATCTAGGCAAATTAAGGAAGGCACAGTAAAAGAATTAAATATCATCGTAAAAGCAGATGTAGATGGTTCAGCACAGGCACTATCCGATGCCTTACAGAAAGTATCGAGTAAAGACGTAGCTGTAAAAGTTGTACGACGAGCGGTTGGCCCCATTAGCGAATCTGATGTCATGCTGGCATCTGCCTCCAGAGCAATTATTATTGGTTTCCATATCCGTCCAACTATAAAGGCGAAAGAATTAGCTGAAAGTGAATCTGTAGATATCCGCTTATATAAAGTCATCTATGATGCTATCGATGATATCAAAAAAGCCCTCGAAGGACTACTTGAACCCGAGGAGCGTGAAGAAGCAGTAGGAACTGTAGAAGTTCGAGAGATATTTAAAGTTTCACGGTTAGGCACCATTGCCGGATGTTATGTCCTCCAAGGTAAAATAAATAGAAATTCTTTGGTAAAACTTATTCGAAACGATGTTGAAATTTACGAAGGGAGATTAACATCTTTAAAAAGATTCAAGGATGATGTGAAGGAAGTTAATGCCGGATATGAGTGTGGCCTAATGATCGAAAATTTTAATGATATTAAGCCTGGCGATATTGTTGAAGCATACGAAGTTATTAAAGAAAAACGCACTTTAGAATTATAGACATCTATTTCATGCAGCTGATTATTGGGTTAATGACTTTAGACATTCTTTTACCGTATTGCGGCTCTCTAAAAGAAAAAAGAATGGCGATAAAAGGTATAAAAGATAAAATTCGCCACAAATTCAATGTGTCTATTGCTGAAGTTGATTATCAAGATAAATGGCAAAGGGCACAATTAGCAATTGTACAGGTAGGTAATGATTATCATTTTGTTGAAAAAAATATGAATCTAATTTTCAATATTATTGAATCAAATGGTAAAGCAGAAATAACCAACCATAGACTGGAATATTTATAAATATATGACAGAGAGTAGTATTAGACAAAAAAAACTAGCCGACCAGATTAAGAGACAGGTTAGCCTGATAATAGATCGGAAATTAAAAGATCCCCGGAAGGGTTTTATTACTTTAACAGGAGTGAAATTATCACGTGATCTGCGAATTGCCTCCATACACTACACAATCCTGGGAAATGAAGAACAACATAAAAAATCGCAACAGGCACTGGAAAGTGCAAAGAATTTTATAAGATCAGAATTAGCGCCAAACTTAAAATTACGATACACTCCTGAATTACGTTTCTTTTACGATGATTCTCTAGAATACTCTGAACATATAGAAAATCTATTAAAAAAAATTCATACCCTGGATACCAATAAAAAGGAATAACCTGTTATTTAAAATCTCATCTTTCATTACTCTTTAAATAAAATATCGAATAATCAATTGGGTAAAATACCATAAAAATGGAATTAGATGATAAATAGAATTGATGACGGGTATATTATAAATATTGATAAACCTGAAAACTGGACCTCCTTCGATGTTGTTCGCAGAGTAAGAAACTATACCGGAATCAGGAAAGTAGGACATGCTGGAACTCTGGATCCATTTGCTACCGGAGTATTGATTCTATGTCTTAATAAAGCCACCAAACTTGTTAATAAGCTAATGGAGCTTCCCAAGGAATATAAGACTATCCTAAGATTAGGTGAGAGTACAGATACCCTTGATCCGACAGGAACACTTATAAAAAAACACAGTATTCCGCAGCTAACCAAAGAGAAAGTAATTAGATCCCTGGAAAGTTTCCTGGGAGAAATAAAGCAACAGATCCCGAAATTTTCAGCTTCGAAAATTAGTGGTAAAAGAGCATATAAACTAGCCCGGCAAGGGAAATCGATACCCATACGCTCAAAAATCGTTCATATATACGAAATTGAGTTGTTAAATTTCACTCCCGCTTCGATAGAATTTCGAGTGGTCTGTGGTAAAGGAACCTATGTCCGAATGCTGGGGTATGATATTGCAGAAAAATTAGGGACAATTGGATACTTAACCCAATTGAGAAGAACCCGTGTTGGTGACTATTCAGAGAATACTGCATTGACTATCCCTCAGTTCGAGGGATTGTGGAAGACAGAAGTGGGAAATGAAGATAATTCGAAGAATTGAAGATATAAATATTGAAAAATCTACTGTGATAACAGTAGGTTCATTTGATGGTATACATCAAGGACATCAGCAAATTTTAACAGAACTCAAGAAACAGTCTCTGGATTGTAATTGCTTGGAAATGCTGATAACTTTTCATCCACACCCGAAGGTGGTCTTAACTACTACTTCCGATATTCAGATTGAATTGTTAACACCACTTGACGAGAAAATCAGAATTTTAGAAAATTTACAATTATCTACAGTATTGATTATTCCTTTCGATAAAGAATTTTCCAGGATGAAATATCAGAATTTTGTTAAGGATATGCTGGTAAATCAACTGAAAGTCAAAAAGATGGTTATCGGTTACGATCATGCTTTTGGTAGAAACCGGGAGGGCCATGCAGAACAACTGAAGGAAATGGGGAAAAAATATGATTTTACTGTTACGGTAATGAAACCATTTTTAATAAATGGAAAGGTAGTCAACAGTACCCGGATAAGACAATTGCTTAAAGATGGGGAAGTAATAAAAGCTCAAGAGCTGCTGGGACGAAAGTATTCCATCACTGGTATCGTGGAGAGAGGTAGCAACCGAGGCAAATCACTGGGATTCCCAACAGCTAACCTCCGGCTTGCTAATTCACATAAACTTATCCCAAAAAGAGGAGTATATGCGGTAGATGTCTCTCTCCAAAATAAAATTTACAAAGGAATGATGAATATAGGTTACAGGCCCACCTTTAATTTTGATCCCTTGACTTTAGAAGTTCATATTTTTAACTTCACCGGTTCTATTTATGATGAACAACTAGAAATCCAATTTAAAAAATTTATTCGAGATGAAAGAAAATTTCAAAATGTCACACAATTAAAGAATCAGATATTAAAAGACCAAGAAATATGCTATAAACTTTAAGTTTGGAGGACGGAATGTCACTTACCCGTGAGGAAAAACTAGAAATTATCAAAAAATTCGGCAATGATTCTACCAATTCTGGAAAAACAGAAGTACAGATAGCTTTACTTACTCGCCGAATTGCTGACTTAACAGAACATTTAAAAGGAAATGCTAAGGATCATCATTCTCGCCGTGGTTTACTAAAGCTTGTTGGTAAACGCCGTCGACTTTTAAATTATTTACTAAAAAAAGATATTGAAAGATATCGAACTTTAATCAATGAATTAGGTTTACGAAGATAAAACCTTCCTGGAGTTAAAATGATTATAAACAAGGAAAAAGAAATTGGTGGGCGCAAACTCAGCATCGAAGCAGGGAGAATGGCAAGACAAGCCAACGGTTCCGTGGTGATAAAATATGGAGATACTATGGTTTTGGTTACTGCTACTGCCAGTAGAGAGGAAAGAGATGATGTCGATTTTTTCCCATTATCAGTCGAATATCAGGAGAAGACATATGCTGCTGGAAAAATACCAGGCGGATTTTTCAAACGAGAAGGGCGTCCCACTGAAAAAGCAATATTAAGTGCCCGTCTGATTGATCGACCTATTCGACCTCTCTTCCCTGAAAATTATCGTAATGACACCCAGATTGTAGCCTATGTCATTAGCAGTGATCAGGAAAATAATGGAGATATTCTTGGAACAATTGGAGCATCTGTTGCCCTATCTCTCTCAAATATTCCATTTGATGGACCAATTGCTTCCATTAGGGTAGGTAAAATTGCCGATGAATTAATTATTAATCCCACATTTTCCCAACTGGATATGAGTGTCCTCGAATTAGTCATTGCCGGAACAGAAGATTCTGTGGTAATGGTGGAAGGCGAAGCAAGTGAGATCTCAGAAGAAGAGATGATTGAAGCATTACAATTTGGACATCAATATATCCGTGAAATCATCTCGCTTGAGAAAGAATTTCTTCAAGAATTTTCCATTACCAAAATGGAAACAATACCGTCTGAAACACCAGCTGATTTGCTTGAACAGGTCAATAAAATTGTTCGGCCCAAGATTTTAAAAGCTATTGAGATTACCGATAAAAAGGCTCGACATGACCAGCTGTATCTTATCCAGGAAGAAATTTCCACAGAATTAAAAGAGCAGTATGAAGAACATGAACACAGTATCAAGTTTATGCTTCATGAGATTGAGAAAGAAGAAGTAAGAAAAATGATTGTGGAAAAAAACAGACGTCTGGACGGACGAGGCATGGACGATATTCGAGATATTTCCTGTGAAATTGGGATTCTCCCCCGAGCACACGGATCAGCACTCTTTAGCCGGGGTCAAACCCAAAGCCTTGGGGTAACAACCCTGGGAACCAAGATAGATGAACAGCTGGTTGAAACACTCGAAGGTGAAACCAGTAAAAGTTATATGCTACACTATAATTTTCCTCCTTTCAGCGTTGGTGAGGTTCGACCGTTTCGAGGACCAGGCCGCCGGGAAATTGGACATGGAAATCTTGCCGAAAGGTCTCTAAAACCAGTTTTACCTTCAGAAGAATCATTTCCTTACACAATTCGTGTTGTTTCAGATATTCTGGAATCGAATGGATCTTCTTCGATGGCCTCGGTATGTTCAGCTTCACTTAGCTTGATGGATGGAGGTGTTCCGGTTAAATGTCATGTTGCCGGCATTGCTATGGGATTGATCAAAGAGGCTGAGATTGTCCGCATCCTGACCGACATTCTAGGAGATGAAGACCATCTGGGAGATATGGATTTTAAGGTGGCTGGAACTCGGGAAGGTATAACGGCATTTCAGATGGACATAAAAATAACCGGTCTCAGCTTCGATATCATGGGAGAAGCTTTGGAAAAAGCAAAAGTTGCTCGACATAAGATCCTGGATACTATGGAAAGGGCAATAGCTAAACCACGATCTGATATTTCCCCTTATGCCCCACGTATTTTAACGATTATGATTCCCACTGATCGTATAGGCGAGGTGATTGGCCCATCAGGCAAAAACATACGTGCCATCATTGAAGAAACCAAAGTAAAGATTGATATTGATGATACAGGATATACTGTAATTGCCTCTCCAGATGTAGCAATGGCAGAACTGGCAAAGGCTAAAATAGAATCGATCATTCAGGAACCAGAGGTAGGCAAAGAATACCATGCAACCGTCAAACGTATTATGAACTTTGGAGCTTTTGCTGAATTCATGCCTGGAAAAGAAGGTTTGGTTCATATTTCGGAACTCGATACTAACCGGGTCAAAACCGTAGCAGATGTCGTTAAAATCGGCGATAAAATCCATGTGGTACTGAAAGAAATAGACCGTGAGGGCAGATTTAACTTAAGCCGAAAGGAGTATCTAAGGCGACAGGAGGGCAAGATTAAAGAAAACATACAGGATGATTGAACCATCATATTTCAAATAGTACAATTTTCAGAAAAAAATGGTACTAACCCATTATAACAAAACAGTTCTCCCAAACGGACTCATCATTGTAAGTGAGAAAATTCCTACGGTAAGGTCAGTTTCAGTTGGTGTATGGATAAAAACCGGTAGTCGTCAGGAAAGCATTGAAGTAAATGGTCTGGCGCATTATCTGGAACATATGTTGTTCAAAGGTACCGAGCGACGCAATGCAAGGGAGATCGCCCGCAGTCTCGAATCCGTAGGAGGTTATCTCAATGCTTTTACTGGAAAAGAACAAACCTGTTTTTATGCGGAAATCCTGGATGATCAGCTTACTCGCGCTATCAATATACTTTCCGATATGATTTGCCACTCTATTTTAGCCCCAAAAGAAATCGAGAGAGAAAGAGAAATCATTTTCGATGAAATACATAGCATAGAAGACACTCCTGATGACCTAGTCCAAGATATTTTTATCGAGAAATTATATCCCGATCACGCTCTGGGATATCCGATCCTCGGTGCCAAACAAACCGTAAATTACATTCGTCGGGAACATCTGATCAATTTTCATAGAAATCATTACACAACAGACAATATTGTAGTTGCTGCAGCGGGGAATCTCAATCATCAACGACTAGTTGATCTTTGTGAGCTAAAATTTCAACTGCCAGATACGCATATTTCCATGAACAATACTTCACCTCAGAAACTTGGTTATGGTGAGTTCATTCTAGAACGGTCAGTAAATCAAACTCACATCTGTGTGGGTACTGCAGCACTACCCTATAATCATCACAGGAAATTTGAGTTGCTAATATTAAATACCATTCTGGGAGCAGGTATGGGCTCCAGACTTTTTCAAAATATTAGAGAAAAATACGGCATCGCCTATTCAATATATTCTTATGTCGATTTTTTTGCCGATAACGGATTACTGGCCATTTATCTCGGAACAGAAAAAAATAAGAGAGATAAAGCTTTAATTTTACTGGAAAGAGAATTGAATAATCTTAAAAAGAAACCGATTTCACAGAATGAACTTAAAAGAGTAAAGGCACAATTAAAAGGAAACTTAATTCTTGGACTGGAGAACAGTTCTAAGCGAATGAGTCGCTTAGCAAAAATGGAAATATATCTGCAGAATTTTTATGATATCGGACACATTATCCATGAAATTGACCTGGTCACACAGGATGGGGTATTTGATCTAAGTCACCAGTTGTTTAATACGGAACGGATGTTGCAGGTGGCATTTCTCCCAAATTGAAACTAACCTTTGCATATTTCCCATTAAACACATATTTTACAATATATCAGAACTAATCTATATGAAATATATATATCTCGATTGAAGAGGGTTTCAAAAGTTTAAAATATATGACTATAATAATTCAGGAATTATTATGATATTCGGAATCCCGAGAGAACTCCGTTCTCAAGAAATGAGAGTTGGTGCATTACCTTTTTTGGTAAAAGAATTGGTCCGGCGTAACCAAGAGGTTTATGTTGAAACAGGAGCTGGAGAGTATTGTGAAGCTCTAGACTCTCAATATGAAAGAGCTGGTGCCACTATTGTTCCCTCTTCTGAAAAACTATACTCGCTTACCGACATAATATTAAAAATACGGGAACACCAACCAGTTGAATTAGAACTTATTCGACCTGATCAGACTTTTTTTTCTTTTTTCCACTTTATTAATAATCCTGATCTTGCCAAAACTCTGGCTGGAAAAGGATGCACTTGTGTTTCTTATGAATTCGTTGAGGATGAACAGAAGAAAAAACCACTTCTACAACCAATCAGTAGAATTGCCGGTCAAATGGCGGTATTAAATGGAGCTCATTACTTACAAAAACATATCGGTGGCCGGGGTATTGTACTAGGACGAGTAACTGGTTCTCCACCAGCCCATGTTACTATTTTAGGTGCTGGAAATGCTGGCAGACATGCTGCCATCACCGCTGCAAATTTGGGAGCCCGCATAATAGTACTCGACACCGACTACTCCAAATTACAGGAATTGGACGCTTTAGGATATCCCAACATATCTGCCCTGATAAGTACTGATGAAAATCTCAAAGAATTACTACCGATTACTGATTTACTTATTGCCTGCATACAAATTCCGGAAAAAGCAACTCCCAAAATAGTGACTCGGGAAATGGTAAAAACAATGAGACAGGGTGCAGTTATTGTGGATTTGGACATCGATCTGGGTGGCAGTGTTGAAACAAGTAAAATAACCCATCATGATAATCCAACATTCATTGTAGATGGTATTATCCATTATTGTGTCTCCAATATTACTGCAGCAGTTCCCAGAATTGCCTCAAGATCTTTTTCAGCAGCTTTAATGCCATATCTGATTGAAATCGCAGAGAAAGGGATGGAGCAGGCGATTATAGAGAATAAAAGTTTGGCAAACGGGATTTCAGTTTTCAAGGGCTACATGGTCAAAAAATCCCTTGCTGAAGCAACAGGACTTCCACATGCGAACCTGATGGATAAGATAAAGGAACTCAATGTACAGACGTAATGAACAATTTACTATTCGAAATTCCTATAGTTACCTACCATAAAATCTGTTATGATAAAGAATTCGGTATAAATGTGGTCCGGCCTTCCCAGTTTCAACGCCACATGAAATATTTGTACGAGCGGAATTTTCATCCCATAACCTTCATCGATATTATGAAGGAAAATATCCCGTCGAATCCAATAATAATAACTTTTGATGATGGTTATCAATCGGTATTTGAATATGCTTTACCCATACTTCAGAAATATCATTTCAGGGCGGTGGTTTATATCATTACAGGTTTTATAGGGAAATACAACCAATGGGATGCCAAATTATCAAGAAATCGTTTTATGCATCTCAATAAAAAAGAAATATACGCGCTCCACCAGGCAGGTATGGAAATAGGTTCTCATGGTAAAACACATCGTGGACTTACTTTTCTTAATAATAAAGATATTCTGAATGAGCTCAGCGAGTCCTTCGAACTTTTAAAAGAATTAACCAGTCAAAAGGTATTATCTGTCGCCTACCCTTTCGGGTTGCAGAACAACCAGATTCAGCAAATGGCGAGAAAGGTAGGCTACAAATTCGGGTGCATCAACCTTTGGGGAATTCAGCTTGAAAATAATCCATTCTGCTTAAAACGTATCCCCATTTATCGAATTGATAGCATGAACGCTCTCCATAATAAACTCTGCAGCAGATGGAAGCATCAAATTGAAATCCTAAAGCTGAAAATACTAAGCAGCCCTGCTATAATGACCCCTCTTTATCAAAAATATATCAAAAAGTTCAAACTAAATTAAAGAACCATAAGAACTAATTTTCCTATTATGTAATATATAGTTATTGCATCTTAAACAATATCAAAAAGGAACAAATTTGATTTTATTCCGAATAATTATTGTTTGAAAAACCTGATCTTTGTAACTTTTTGCGATTAAGGAATCAGAATCATTAAATGATGTAGCGAGTTCGATATTAAAACAGGTATAATACCAAAAATAAAGATTTGTAAACATGAGCAAAAAACCTAGTATACACATAACAACTCTCGGGTGTGCGAAGAATGTATATGACAGTGAAATACTGATGGGACAACTTCAAGCCAATGGAATTACTCTACTGAAAAACCCGGAGGAGGCAGATATTATCATCATCAATACCTGTGGATTTATTACCCCTGCAAAACAAGAATCCATCAATGCTATTCTTGAGGCTGTGAAAAATAAAAATCAAAACCACCATCAAAGGGTACTTGCTGCTGGATGTCTTTCAAGCCGATACCGGAATGAACTCACTAAAGAAATTCCAGAAGTGGATGAATATTTTGGTACCGAAGACTATACTAAAATAATGAACTATTTGAATATGGAAATCAAGTCGCCTGATCATCTTTTCGAAAAGAGAATTATCTCCACCAAAGCGCATTATGCATATCTAAAGATTTCGGAAGGATGCAACCATGTGTGTGCCTTCTGTGCCATTCCACTCATAAGGGGAATACATCGAAGCCGACCAATGATGGAAATCCTCAGGGAAGCAAAACAATTAGTAGTAAAAGGTATAAAAGAACTCATTTTGATTGCCCAGGATACCACATATTATGGTATTGATTTATATGGAGAACAAAAACTTGGGGAACTATTATTGAACCTGGAAAAAATTAAAGGTCTGGAATGGATTCGTATCCACTATGCCTATCCCACTACCTTTCAGGATTCGCTTATCGACATAATTAAAGGTAGTGATAAAATTGTACATTATATTGACCTTCCCATCCAGCATATTAGCAATCGGATGTTAAGAATGATGAAAAGAGGTGGTACTTCAAAGCAAATTATCCAGATCTTTGAGAAATTACGGAACAAAATTCCAGATATTGCGCTACGAACAACACTTCTCGTAGGACATCCTGGTGAGACCGAAGCGGATTACAGGGAACTGAAGAAATTTATACAGGAATTTCAATTTGACCGTCTTGGCATTTTTACCTATTCCCCGGAGGAAAACACTGTTGCCTATCGACTAAGTCATCCGAAAAAAGAAATTGCCGAGGAAAGATATGCAGAAATTATGGAAATTCAGCAGCACATTTCTTTACAAAAAAATCAGGAATTCATTGCTAAAAAAACAAAGATTATTATTGACGAAATTGATCAGTACAACCTGATAGCAATCGGCCGGACATATGCAGATTCTCCTGAAATTGATAATGAAGTTATTCTAGAGGACATATCTGAGAAAATCCAAGAGGGCAATTTTTATCAAGTCAATATTTACCATGCCACAGAATATGAATTATTTGGTAAATTAGAGGAGGAAAAATGAAAATATATCATTTTATAATAATTTCACTGTTCTTCCTGATTATACCTACATCTGCACAATACATGTCCAGCTCGAAATTGAGCGGAGTAGGACTCCCCTTCTTCCAAGCAGGGCTTTTCCGCACTTTTGATACCGAAAGTGTGGATAGCTTGGGTCAAGTGCGCTTGTATTTCCAAATCATAAATGATGATCTCACATTTGTTATTGAAGACAATATTTACAGTGCAGAAGTAGAATTTGATATCTACCTGACCAGCAAAGAAAACGATTATGTGTTTAATCGCACCGTCAACAAGGAGATCAAAACAGCATCCTTCGAGGAAACAAATTCCAGAAAATTAACCAATACGTATGAGACTACTATCCCGGTAAAGCCAGGTAATTATGAACTCGTTCTTACAGCACTAGATAAAAACAACAATAAACAAGTGAACAGGAAAATTAACTTCGAGGTGTCAGATATTAAGGAAAAGAATTTCCTCATGAGCGACATTATCTTTTTCGAAAAATACGAGATGGATAGCACATTAAGGGTGAAATCCTTTGAACCCAATCTAACCAATAATTTCAGCAGCCGGGATCAATATTTTTATTTTTATTTTGCTTCTCTACATAAAGATCCAATGGACACTTTATTGATTGAATATACTATTCGAAATCCAGAAGGGATTTTATCGCAATACAACCAATATTCTATCTCTAACAAATCGCAATTTAATGAACATTTTATACGTATTAATCGACATCAGTTTAATCAAAATCGATATGAATTGGAAGTCACTGGAGTATATAAAAATAAAGCCATTAAAGCTCGAAAACGTTTCACTTTTTTCTGGACTGAAACACCAGAATCTCCACAGGATCTCGATCAAGCGCTTAAACAGATTGGCTATATACCCGAAGCTGATTCAATCGGTTGGGCACTCAAACAAAATTATGAGGATAAATTAGCATACTTTAAGCGATTCTGGAAGCGGATGGACCCAAATCCCGAAACGGAAAAAAATGAATTGATGGAAGAGTATTACCTGCGTGTGAATATGGCTAATCAGAATTTCTCAACTTTGAATCAAGATGGGTGGCAAACGGATAAGGGCAGAATTTTTATCAAATTCGGGGAACCAGATGATATCGAACGGCATCCATTCGAAATTGATTCAATGCCTTATGAAATATGGAGATACTATAATCTACGGAAAATATTTGTATTCTTAGATAGAAGCGGTTTTGGTGATTATTACCTACATCCGAAATATTTGGATGAAGAGTATAATTAAACTATTAATGCAGGAAATTAACCTAATCCTGCGACTCGAAATTCAAACCCTGTTTTATCCATTTGACAGAAGAAAACAAAATTATTAATTGCAAGAGACAATTTCACAGAATCATTTATTAGAAAGAATGGATCGATTATACGTTACTATTATATCTATTTTTTCCCTTCAAATAGGTTTAATAGCCCAGTCATTTTCAGTAAAACCTTATTTGGGATACACCCAAGTCAAAATGACACAGGTAAACCAGGATAATGTTTTAAGAACAGTACAGCTTTCACGGATTACAAGTATTCCTCTCCCTTATCCCGAATCATTCGATGGTAATTTCACAATTGGTATACAATTTCAATATAATGTCGAACAGAACAATTCCCTTACCTTTAACATTCATTATTATCAGGAATCAATTCTTTCTGAATCCTCTACCTCCAATTTAGATCCTTTGCTGATATATCGATTTGAACAAGCCATTAGGTACCTTGATTTTACAGTAGGATTTAAATATTTCTTTAATTACACCAGTTGGAAACCAGTTGCGTTTTATTTTAGTGTTGCTGGGGGATACGGTTTTGGAAATTCTAAACCGGATTTATCATATTCCGATAGAATGAATAATGTTCAAAATAATGGGAATTTTTCAAAAGCTTCACTCTGCGCTAATGTATCATTGGGTTTAAGTATCAAAATTACCAGATATGTGGAGCTTGTACCAGAAGCCGGATATCGATTTGCAAATTTGGGTCAACTGGAAGGGACGATACAAATATATCAAAAATTTCCCGAAACACCAGATGCAGAACGGGAATATACCCGTGATGATTATATAACCGAAGAGATATATGATTTTAGCGGATTTTTTGCGACAATCGGCTTGAATATTGGCCTAACATTTTTGAATTGAGTTTTCTATTTTACTTTTATATAATTATTTCTGGAAAAGTTACGAATATAAGAAGTATGAAACTGTAATATTTAATGTTAGTATCATTAAATAGATAAAGAGATAGATTACGTATGAAAGAACTCATCAACAGTCCTGAAACAATGGTAATTTTTCTTCTTACTCTTATTTCTCTTTTTATAATGCAGGTGTTTATTTTAATAAAAATCAGAAGTCTCCTGCAAAATATTTCTAATTATGCAGAAACCATCTCAAAGTTTTTCTTTAAATTTGGATTATTTTCTACCAAGAGTGAACTTGAACCAAAAACCTGCCAATTCTGCAAATTTCGCCTTTCTTATATTCACATGGGTAAAAATGAGGGTGAAGTTGAAGATTTCTACTACAAATGTAAACTACATAATGTCGAAGTGCGATTAAATGATACTTGTGACCGTTTTGAGAGCGATAGAATAATATAAAAATAGCTATTCTTTCTCACCAAAGACATTAATTACATATCAATCTTTGGTTGTTAAATTATTTAAAAATAATAGATATCACAATTTTCTATTTTCCTAATCCTGCAGCAAAATTCCTTTTAAAATAATGGAACTCATATAATATTTTTCGGTACCATATAATAGGGATGAGCCGTAACAAACAAAAGCGGGTATTGTCCTCCCGCGAATAGTGCCTCCTCGCCTAACTTGTACGGTCTCATCCCTTTTTCTATTTCTTGAATACTTAAAACTTTGGCATATTGTCTATTCGAATAGCTGAATCAATTTATCTCTGGATTTCAGGGGATTAATTTTATCACCATACTGGAGAATAATCCCTTCAATAGTCACCTGAGATTTCTTGATAAAGTTGAAAACATGCTGATATGGCAAATTACCTTCCCCTATGGCACAGGGTACCCATCCCTCCTGAGATAACTCCTTTCTATCACTCAGCATCAACAATAAAGGGATTCGCTTGACCTCGAAAAAATTAAAGATTTCGCAACACAATTGAATGGCCTCTTTTTCATCCAACTGGGAATTCTCTGCAAAGAGTACGGGGATATTAAATGCGGGTTTTACTCTGATAGTCTGAATGTTAGCTAGAGAGAAGACGGCTAAATATTTTCTCATTTTCCTTGCCATATCTGATGGTTGGTGAGAACAAAGAGTGTTTTCTAAGTAGAGGAGACCTCTGGCAGCAGTGGGTAACTCCTCTATACTCTCCAACATTTTTTCCAAATCTTCATTCTCATCAAAATGAAAAACGAGTTGAATATTTTTTTCTGATAAGAGTATATCATCTATATGACGAATAAGATCGTTTTGATTCAAATTACAGTTAAGAGAAGTTTCTGCATGGAAATACAATCGATCAAAATCTGTCATACCAACAAAATCTAGCAATTCAATAAGAGAATCATATTGCTTTAACAGATCCGTAGTAAGCATTATCTGCATAATTTCGAAGCCAGATTGTTGGGCATATTGTAGGGCATCGTTCAAATTAAAATTCAAATTGGAGGAAACTCGATTAGACACACCAATGGGAATTTTCATTAGGAATCTATTAATTTCTATAATTGGTAATTAACTTTTTACTTGAATTTAACAACATTTCGTGTAAATTAATTACATTATTTATAATCTTCTGTTTTCGGAGTTGGTTTTTTCTCAATAAAGCAAAAAAGTGTATTTATCATGGTTACCATAGAGGAGTAGTATACCCTCTCTGTTATAGTAAAATAACTAATTTTTTAGTTAGGAAAGGGCATGATATGATTGCACGAATATTTTCAGCTGCGGTGATTGGCATCGATGCATTTATAGTAGAGGTAGAGGCAAATATTGAAGGGAAAACTTTACCAGGGTTTTCCACGGTGGGTTTACCCGATTCCGCTGTAAAGGAGAGCAGGGAACGGGTTCAGACGGCAATCCGAAATAGTGGTTATGAATTCCCTTATAAAAAAATTACCATTAACTTAGCCCCGGCAGGTATTCGAAAAGAGGGATCGGCATATGATCTACCGATCGCTATCGGAATTCTGGGGGCTAATGGTGCAGTGGCAGAGGCAAAATTGGAAGATCATGTGATCTTGGGAGAATTGGCACTGGATGGAACACTGCGCGGTATTCACGGGGCATTATCAATTGCCTGGGAAGTACGCAAAAAAGGATATAAAGGTTTGATACTACCAGAAATTAATGCCCGGGAAGCTGCCATGGCAGAAGGATTGCTGATTTTCCCAGTGAATTCACTTAATGAAACAATTGATTTTCTCAATCACAAAATAGATATTGAACCTTTCAAGGTTGATTTAAAGGAAGTGTTTGAGGTAAATAAAAATTATCAAATAGATTTTTCCGATGTGAAAGGGCAGGAGCACGTTAAACGTGCTCTGGAAGTGGCGGGTGCAGGTGGTCATAACATCTTAATGATTGGACCACCAGGATCCGGGAAAACCATGCTATCCAAGCGACTTCCGACCATCTTACCTTCCATGACCTTAGAGGAATCAATTGAGACTACCAAGATTCACTCGGTGTGCGGATTACTTGCCCACAAAGAAGCACTGATCGCCACCAGACCTTTCCGTGCTCCTCATCACTCTATTAGTGATGCCGGTTTAATTGGTGGCGGTAAATTACCCAGACCTGGAGAGGTAAGCCTGGCCCATCACGGGGTACTTTTCCTGGATGAGCTACCGGAATTTAAAAAAAATGTTCTGGAAGTTATGCGTCAACCCATGGAGGATGGCAGAGTTACCATTTCCCGGGCATTATTTACCATCACCTATCCGGCAAATTTCATGCTGACCGCTGCCATGAATCCCTGCCCATGTGGTTACTACACCGATCCTAACAAACAATGCAATTGTACTTCTCAACAAATTCAGAAGTATCTCTCGCGGATAAGTGGTCCACTTCTTGACCGGATTGATATACAAATCGAAGTTCCGGCGGTTCATTATCGCGATTTATCTTGCAATCAACCTGCTGAAAAGTCTATCCGGATCAGGGATCGAGTGCAGCAAGCCCGCCTTATCCAGCTGCAAAGATTTAAAGGAAAACCATATTTATATTGCAACGCCGATATGCGTGCCAGGGATATACGGGAATATTGCCAGCTGGATAAAAAATGCCGGGAAATTCTCAAGACAGCTATCACTAAATTAGGTTTATCAGCACGTGCTTACGACCGCATCCTGAAGGTCAGTCGGACTATTGCAGATTTGAGTCGGGAACTTCATATCCTACCGGAGTTTATCAGTGAAGCCATCCAATACCGCAGCCTCGACCGACAATTATGGTTATGAAATTCGACTGCCGGCTAGAGATAGGAGATAACATGCAGGATATAGGATTTAGGACGTGGCTGAGGTTTAAATACCCATGATTGCCACAAATAAATTGTTCTTCTAAATCCAGTTTTCCCCTTAAACCTTTCGTTATTTATTTTAGTTTCCAAAAATTATTAAGCACTTTATGAAACTTTTACTCTAGACCTTTATAATTATGCCGAAGGCATGGATTAAAGCTAAGCATTTTCCCCAAGGGATCCTTTTGGCAAGGCACTTTATCACTTATTGAATATTGCTTACAGTTTCCTCTTGACAAATTCCAAAAATTTTGTAAATTATAGAACCAAACGAAAGTTGACATCTCTTGAACAGCCTTGCATTAAAAGCATTTGCCATTTATTGGGAATTCGCCTATGCTTCCGGTTCATTCGCTTCCAGAATCTAGAAGAGATGTGAATCTTACTTAGATTCATTAGAAAGTCTGATTTTTGAGATTTGGAGATCTTTGTCAGGATGGATCCTGTTCCTTTCCATGCTTTTTAACCATTTTTTGGAGAAAAGCCTTGGATGCAAACAGGTCTTCTAGGAACTTCCTCACCCTACTAATTAAATATTACACTAAAACAACACACCTCGGCAATATGACCAGTTATTGCCCGAGAAAGGAGGATTCTCATGAAATCACATCATGCATTCTATCTAAGCTTTATTTTGTTAAGTTTAATACTATTTTTTAGCAAGCAGGCGGAATCACAGCAGGTAGTTCAACACGGAGAATCTGGTCATACCATACTTGATCTGCCAGAATTTTCAATGCAAGTCTTCTGGGACAGAAATAGCTGGTTGAATATGGTAACAGATACACTGCTGACTGAAGATTTTGAACTGGATCAAACCGGCACTTATTCCACACCCTATGTAACAACGAATGGTATTTTGATGAATGGTGTATTGGGTTCAATAACCTTACAAATTCTTTCCCCCGGCTTGGTCGACGATTCCAAAGCAGCACATTTTCGTGATTTTAGCAATAAGATGTCATTCACCTTCCCTGATACCATGGCAGTTGCCGCATTCGGATTTGATTATTATCGATCAGAATTATGGGAATTGCATGTCCGGGATACTGTGATTTCCCTGGCACCTTTTGGAAAAGGATTCATCGGTGTTATTATAACCGGTGGAGATGTCACCTCTTTTATTTTAACCTCTCAAGCATCCGCGCAGGGAGGACTCAGCATCGATAACATCATTTTTAGTCCATCAAAAGGATTGTTCACAGTATTCGAAGATAGACCTGAATGGCAAGAAAACATAAAGGATATTATTCTAACTGAAGATTTCGAGTCAGAATCTGCCGGATACCAGGTTTATACCACACCATTTGAGACAAATGGGGGCATCCTGATGCAGGGTATAAACGCACCCATAGAATTTCAAATATTAGATGGTGATTTATTTCCAGATTCCAAGGCTCCCCATTTTCGTGACTTCGGTAAAATGATGTCATTTTCCTTCCCGGATAGAAGACCGGTGTCCGCACTGGCTTTTGACTATTATTATTCTGGTCCCGACGTCTGGGAACTTCATATTGAAGATTCGGTAATTGTACTGGCTCCGGTAGTTGGACCTGATTTCGAGAGTCAATTTATTGGTATCTTTATTCCTGAGGGATCTGTATCCTCCTTTATTCTCACCTCACCAAGTCAAACTCAGGGAGGAATAAGTGTGGACAACATATCCTTCGTTTATTCCACCGAACCGATAATGATGCCCATTATTACCCATATAACTGACGTTCTATTAGACCAGGGGAAACAGGTCAGGTTGACCTGGAGGAAAAGCAAATTCGATGGCATGGATGCTGGCGATTCCACTGTGGTTGAATACAGTGTCTGGCGCGGTATCGATGATCAGGAAAACTTGATTCCAACCAGCTTTCCAAAATCATACGGTGATGTTTCCACACTTTTAAATCAATCATTAACCAATGGTGAATGGGATTTCATTCAAACAGTTCCTGCAGTCAGCCATGACAATTATAATGTTATAGTCCCAACTCTTTTAGATTCTTGTATTACCACGGGTATCCACTGGACAGTTTTCGTAGTCATTGCCCACACTTCCAATCCCCTTACTTTTTATGTTTCAAAACCTGATAGCGGTTATTCAATTGATAACTTGAATCCACAGGTTCCGAAGAATTTACTTGCTACGCCGGGAGAAAATCTTATTCAACTGAGTTGGGGCATGGTACCCGATGAAGATTTCAACTATTTTAATATTTACCGTGGCGTCCAGAGTGGTTTTGATCCAAAAGAAATGTCTCCTTATGCTACCACAGTGGACACTTTCTTTGTCGATAGTGAAGTAACGATTGGAACAATGTATTATTATAGAATTGCCACTATCGATTTTTCGGGCAATCAAAGTCAATTTTCGGGGGAAGTAGGAGTTATTATTACCGGAATAAAGCAGATAATTGGCGTTCCTCAATCCTATGCTTTATACCAAAATTATCCCAATCCCTTTAATCCGACTACAAAAATTAAATTTGATCTACCAACTACAACTGAAATTACTCTCAAAATTTTTAACATCCTGGGAGAAGAAGTGACCACAATTATATCCGATAGATTGAATGCCGGCCGCTACTCTTATGAATGGTCCCCACCAGCCGGGATTGCCAGTGGGGTGTATCTATATCAGTTGGAGACTGAACAATATACTGAAACAAGGAAGATGGTATTAATACGATAGTATGATATGAGTCAGATGGGGTTGTCCAAAAATAATATTATTTATATAAATATTAATTTTTTTCATGAATTTTAACTTATTAGACAGCCCCAACTAACTCTCTTCCTAAATTTGATTTCTTAAACTAAAAAGATATTTAATAATCCAGTAAGGGCAGAAACAGAAAACAACGCAGCAAATTTTTACTTTGCGGCTGAATTCTCCATCAGTTCATCCATCTTTTTAGTGAGTGTGTCCACTTCTTGCGAAACCGGCGCATCAGTTTCCAAACCACTTTTCACTTCCTGCTTTTTAGGTTTGGTTTCCGATTTACCGCAACTCGCAAAAAGTACTGTAAAAAAGACCAGACTGAGAGTCATTATCTTTTTCATAATATTGACCTCTCTATGATAGCAGTTTTGTATTTTCGTAATTTCGATGTAATATTTTTCTTTTTCTTCAATTGTTAAATTATCGGCAAAGAATTTGAAAATTCTTAGATTGATTAAGTGCTTTATACATATACTTTATATATTTTTCTTTTTCTACTATAAATTCTCCAAAGTAATTCATCTGATCGAATTAGATAAATTCCAAGACTATAAGGGAAAATTATAGATTGTTGGATGGAAGTTCATCAAATGGATACGAATAGAATAATATTATATTGCCAATTATTCTTGAATTTTTTGAATAATGGAATTGAAGAAAAGCCTGCGCTGTCAATTATAGAATTAAAGTAATCTAGAAATTTTCTTTTTCAATGCTGTGCAATTAATTTTTTGTAGGAGAAAATAATTAGGAAACTTGCGAATAAGGTTTATAACGAGGAATAAATAATTTAAGATAGATTCATTACACAAAACATATTGGCTATCCAAGCAGACGTTTTAGCATTTCATCTGTCTCGGAATCAAGTTCAATTTCAATTTCATCACGGGTACCATCATTGAAGAAGACTTCAATTAAGCGCTGTTCTGGTTTCCAGGCTTCTTCGACCTCCAAATCATCAAATTCCTCGAACATCATATAATCCACATCTTCAAAATCTTCAATGACTAGGTATTCGACCAATTCATCATCCAATTCTAACAGCTCACATATATCCGTGAACATTGGATCATCGTGTCCAACAACTCTTGATCCAATGCGTCCACTTGATTCCATTTAATCCTCCAATTAAATACATTTTAATCTCATGATCAATCCACTTATCCAGCCTCAAAACGGTATATTTATACAAAAAATTAAAAATAAATTAATTAATGCCCTTTGAGTAAAATAAGTGGTTCCAATTATAGTAAAAGAAATAAAATTAAGCAAAAAGATTTTTCTTTTTTCATTAATATATCAATGGCATCTTTGACTTTAGTTGTGAATTTAAAATCATTAATCTCTCATTATAAAATCCAAAATCAGGTAAGGGGAATAGCAACCTGATTGCAACTATCATATTAACCTACTTTAAATGATATTTATTTATATCGATCTGATGTTAACTTGATTGATGGCAAAGACAATGCAAACATTATGAATAGTGCATAGCAAAATCTGTATAAAAGAGGGGATATACTAGATAATCTTCAAAGAATGTAATTAATCAAAAAAGATAAACTATTATTTAAGATCACTTTTGATTCAAAGGGTATACCGGAATAGGTGAGTTAAAGCAAACTTATCTGTCAACTTATAGCTTTTAGGATCTTGCCAGCCTGCAGGCAACTGGTGCATACCATGACCCGCTTTTTTTCTCCTTTAATTATAGCATGTACTCTTTGCAAATTAGGTTTAAAGCGACGTCGTGTTTTATTATTGGCATGACTCACATTATTACCATACATTGGTTTCTTTCCACATATCTGACATACTTTAGCCATTATGAACTCCTTTTAAAGGTATTTTAAGGCCGATGATAATAATAAAAATCTTCCCTGGAATCAAATGATTATTTTTTTTATTTCATTTTTAGTTTTCATTTTTTTTTGATTTCTTTGTTTTCACAGAAGTTAACTTCATTTGTTTTACGTGAAACTTAAGCTGAAAATTTTTTATTCAACTTGCTTGATTTTTAATTTAATTTTATTATACTAAATGTATCCTCATTTGAGTTTCACAGGACACTACGTTCTTTCAATCATATAATTCTTTTTTTAAATTTCCAGTTTTATAAACATGTTTTTTTGAGGAGGAGGATATTATTTTCGAATGACAAAAAATCTGGCAGATTCTCTAGCGGAACAATTTCCACTTGAAAAGGGACTCAAAGGTAAATGGGAATCTTGTTTAGAAATCGTTAAAGAGGATATATCTCCTCAGGGATTCAGAACCTGGTTAGCTCCCATAATTCCGGTTAGTTATGTTGATGAAAAATTAATTCTCAGGGTTCCCTCTCAATTTTTCTTTGAATGGATTGATACTCATTATCAGGAAATTTTACTAACAGCTGTAAAAAAGATCTTTGGATTTCGAACAATTATAGAGTATCTGGTTGCTTCAACTCCGGATAAAAAACCCAGAGAACTAAAT
>Ga0209427_10001198_pt1 | contig 29546 bp, 32 predicted proteins | sample DeeMarSWOR136_30_FD_187465 | JGI IMG/M metagenome (GOLD analysis project Ga0209427, IMG submission 187465) | Marine sediment microbial communities from White Oak River estuary, North Carolina - WOR-1-36_30 (SPAdes) (version 2) | ecosystem: Environmental > Aquatic > Marine > Intertidal zone >...
CCTGTTTTGAAGGGCGTTTTGCCTCCTGAGGCAAGTCGTGGAGAACTGAACATAGCTCGAATCAGAGGCGCTGCGGAAAAAGCTTTGCTTGTACGTCCAGTTGTCTTGCTTAAGGAGAGCGCAGTTTCCGAGGAGATAGTTCGCTCGATTTTTGAGAGTGAGTTTAAGGATTTGAAGACAAAGGCATTTGAGTATTTCCTACAGATTTTTAGCGAGCGGTTCAGCAGGGAAGAAGCAAATATGATAGCGCGTTCTGCCATAGCGCTGATAGAACCATTGACGAAGAAGCAGGAGGAAAAGGTCAAGCAGACTATTGAGGAGCTTATGCAATGAAAATCGAATTGGTTCAATTGGAGAACATCCGCTCGCACATCAAGTCGACAGTACCTTTCACGCTGGGTTTCAACTGCCTCGTAGGCGGCTTGGGCACTGGAAAGTCCAGCGTACTATATGCTGTGGACTTTGCGCTGTTCGGTGAGCCAATCGGTCGAAGCTTCGAATATCTATTGCGCGAAGGAGCAAACTCCGCTAAAGTCACAATCCAGTTCAGTCAAAATGGACAAGTATACAAGCTTGTTCGAGGGCTCAAAAGGCGAGGAAAAGGCATAAGTCAAGACTTCGAGAAACTCAAGCTCTTTAAAGATGAAATGATTATTGCCAGCATGAAAACCGATGCCATAGCCGAGCAAATCAATTCTATAACGGGGTTGAACAAGGACCTTTACCGCGAAATAGTTTGGATGCGGCAAGAGCAGCTGAAGGAACTTTTGGACGCTACACCAAGGGATAGACAGCGGCGGCTAGATGAACTATTCGGTTTATCCGATTATGAAACAGCTTGGGGCAACATCGTTGTTTACCAGCGGGATTACGAAACGGAAAAAAGAGTTTACCAGAAAGACCCCGATGTGATGGGGTTGGAGAAGCTTTGTACTGATTACAATAGGGTAGCTGAAGATGTCACGCGTTTAGAGATTGAACTTCACGATTTCTTGGACAAACTAGCTGGAGCTAAAAGAACGCTCGAAAATGCGGATTCAAACCTAGCGAAATTGGAAGAAAAAAAGCTGCAAATAGAAGAGTTCAAAAGGAAAGAAGCCAGAGTCCAAGCAAACATTTCGGGAGTAGCTAGCGTACTAACATCGCTAAATCAAAGGATTGAAGGAAAAAAAACTATAATTGACAACCTGAAGCAGCGCCAAAGCTCAATGGACTCGCAGATGATTGCTTTCAAGAACGCACTTGAAGACGCAGGGGTACCTGCGAACCAGCCGATTGAAGCGTTACGTGGGCATCTGAAGACTTTTGATGACGACATCTCGAGCCTGAAGGCGGAACGGGAAGCAACTACACAGAACTTGCACACTGACCAGAAGCGCACTTCATCGTTATCAATGGAAAGTCGCTGTCCACTTTGTCTACAATCTTTGAACGATGAATACAAGAGCGGTTTAATGCAGAGAATTCAACAGAAAAATGCAGACAGACAGAATAGGATAAAGCAGCTGCAAAGTGAAATCGATAAGATGCAACGAACAAAGATCGTAGTCAGCGAAGCTATTTCGAACATGCAAAAGCTTGCAACTAAAGGAGAAGAGTTGAAAGAGCGACTAAGCGAAGAGGAACGGAACTTAAGTGACTTACTAAGTGAGGTCAAGGCGAAACAGCAGTTTGAAAATGAGCTGAGTAGACAACTCGAAGCATTACTGTTTAAGATAAGCCGGTTCGACATAGCGGATTTAGAATCCGCACGCGAGGAGCGGGAACAGGCGTTTGCGCAATACTATCGCGTGGAATCTGAACTGCGCACTAAGGAAAGCCGCAAGAAAGACTTACTTGCACGGTTGGATGAAATCAAAGAGCGCATCGATCACGCACAAGAAAAACTGGAACGAATGCAGAAAATCGCGCGAACCGTCGAAATGCTCGGAGCCATTCGCGATGCCTATAGAAGCATCCAGCCTAAACTGCGCTGCGAATTCATCAAAGTGCTCCGCAACTTTGTGCAGCAAGTTCTCGATGGCTTAGTTGGCGGCGAAGCTCCACTATTGAACGTGATTGTGGATGACAAATATTCACCTTACATTAAGAGCGAAAGTGGTGCTGATCGAGAAGTTATAAACCTTTCAGGCGGGGAACGCACTCTGCTGGCTTTCGCTTATCGCTTGGGACTTGGGCAATTGATTATGCAATCGCGGACTGGCCATGGCTTGAACATGCTACTGCTTGACGAACCCACTGAAAGCCTTGGCAGAGAAGACGGCAGTATCGATCGTTTAGCCGAAGCTATTTCCCGCTTCAAAGCTATAGAGCAGATAATAGCGGTTACACACAGCGAAGCTTTCGCAGAAAAAGCCGAACACGTAATATTACTTGAAAAAGAGGCGGGAACAAGCAAGGTCTCACTTGAAAGATAGTCAACTATAGAATCTCTTTCCTAAACGTGTTTTTCGGAATTTACCACATGATCAGAATAGAACTAGCAAATTTGAAGACTAATATGATTCGAACCGCAGATGAGCGGAGATATCACACGAAAAACTCCATCTTTTTTCCTCTCTTTATTATCAACTGCTTATTCCATAATGATAAAATCTTGATCTATGTCAAATGCAGACATCCTGCAAACTAGGAATAACAATTGGAAAAATCATATAATATTCTCTCTTAGCTATTGAAAAAATAATAGAAGCGTCTGAGGTGATGTGCAAAACCTTCGAACCATGTATGAAAATATAGTTTTTATTAGAGCAAATGCTATCTTTACCTTCCATTGTTGTGAATGAGCAAAAGATGATTCAAAATGAAAGGCAAAAGTGTTGTGCTAGTAATAGGGGCTGGTATAGTTGGCTGTGCCATTGCAAGGGAACTTGCAAAGTTCAAACTTGAAACTGTGTTGTTGGATAAGGAGAGTGATGTCTGCTGTGGTGTGAGCAAAGGTAACAGTGGAGTTCTACATACTGGTCTTTACTACCCAAAGGGGAGTCTGAAGGCCAAGTTGTGTGTTGAGGGAAGACTGATGTTTCCAAAACTGGCGAGGCAACTTAATGTGCCCTATAAACTCTGTGGAAAGCACGTAATCGCCAGAACAAATGAGGAACTCAAAGACTTAGAGGACTTGAAAATTGTGGGTGAAGAAAATGGAGTCCAAGGATTAACAATAATCTCCGGAAAAGAACTGAAAAAGCGAGAACCAAACGTAGACGCCCTCGCAGCTTTATATTCTCCTGTAGCTGGAATTATTGTTCCTTATCTTTTCACTATTGCCTTGGCTGAGAACGCCTTGAATAACGGCGTAAGAATTCATTTTAATTCAAAAGTATCAGCTATAAAACAAGTAAATAGCGGTTACAAAGTAACAACAAATCAAGGAGTTTTTTACACAGACATAATAGTTAACAGCGCGGGTCTCTATGCAGATAGAATATCTGCAATGGTAGGCTTGGATAAGTACAAACTATATCCATGCCGAGGAGAATATCTTATTCTCGACAAGAAGTGTAGTCAATTAATCAATAGCATGATCTACCCAGTGCCGCCAAAAATCGCAGGAGTTCTTGGTGTTCATCTTACACCCACAATAGATGGAAACGTACTAATTGGACCAAGCGCCGAATTCATCAACGGTCGAGAAGACTCAAGAACAACAAAAGAGAAGATCCAACAACTAATGTGGGGGGCGAAGAAATTACTCCCATCAATTCCCCTAAACGAAATCATATACGCTTTCTCGGCAGTGCGATCTAAGATAACTCCACCAGAAGAGAAAGAGTCGCGCGACTTCATCATTCAGGAAGACCCTAAGAACTTCATCAACCTTATAGGAATCGAATCACCTGGTCTCACAGCCTCTCCAGCTCTCGCGAAGATGGTAGCTCAAATAATTAAGAAGAGAAGGGATATTCAAGAAAAAGCAGATTTTAGTCCCATAAGAAGAAGAACAACACCATTTGGCGAAGCATCAAGAACAGAACAATCATCGCTAATCAAAGAAGATCCAGCATACGGTGAAATGGTGTGTAGGTGTGAACACGTATCTAAGCGAGAGATTCTAGACGCATTAAACAACCCTTTTTCTGCAAGAACCATAAACGCGGTAAAGTACCGTACCAGAGCCGGTATGGGTCGATGCCATGGAGGGTTCTGCCTACCCAAAATTGTAGAAATTCTAAAAGAGGAATATGGAACGCGTTCAACAGAAATTAATCTGAAGAACCTCAAGTCTCCTCTATTTGTTGGAGCAACTAAAGATCTGAGGGAGAAGGAAGAAAATGATTGACTTTGTGTCTCGAAATGTGGATCTAATTGTAATCGGTGGTGGTCCAGCAGGACTCGCAGCAGCGATCAGTGCAAAAAAGAATGGCGTTCAAGATCTGATCATTATTGAAAGGAATAATTGGCTTGGCGGCATCCTCCTGCAATGTATACACGACGGTTTTGGTCTTGAACTCTTTCGAAAACCACTAACAGGACCTGAATACGCTCAGATATACATAGATCAGCTGAAGGAATTAAAAATACCATTTATGCTTAATAGCATGGTACTCGAGATCACACCTGAAAAGAAAGTTTTTGTAGCTAGCCCGAAGGGTCTATTTTGTTTCTATGCTAAAGCAGTTATCCTAGCGATGGGATGTCGTGAACGAACCCGAGGACAGATCTGCATTCCAGGAACCCGACCTGCAGGGGTATATACTGCAGGTGTCGCACAGAATCTTATTAACCTAAAGAATATAATGGTTGGCAAGGACGTAGTTATCCTCGGCTCTGGGGATATAGGCATGATTATGGCTCGCCGCCTTACTCTCGAAGGCGCTAGGGTCCACGCCGTAGTAGAGATCCTTCCTCATACCAACGGTTTGCCACGTAACATTCAACAATGCCTCATCGATTACGAAATCCCCCTTCTCCTCTCCCATACAGTCACCGAAATTGAAGGTACAAATCGAGTGAAATCAATTTGTATCTCCCCGGTAAAAGACAATTTGGAGCCAATCAAAGAAAAGGAAGACAAGATTAAATGCGACACTCTCCTCCTCTCAATAGGTTTGATTCCAGAAAATGACCTTTCAAAATCTTGTGGCGTTGAACTCAGCTCAATCACAGGAGGAGCCGTCGTCGATGAAAACCTTGAAACATCCATGCAAGGCGTTTTTGCCTGTGGAAACGTTCTCCATGTTCACGATGTAGTGGACTATGTCACTCTAGAAGCTGAAAAAGCAGGAAAAAGTGCTTCAGAATACATCCTTGGAAGGCAACGCATGGAGCAAAGAATCCGCGTAGAGATAGGTACCGGAATACGATACGTTCTGCCGCACTACATCTCAAAAGATACTGACCTTGAACTTTCGCTCCGTGTGGTAAGTCCTGGAGAAGACTTGTCAATCGGATTCTTCGATGGGGAAAAATTGGTGAAGACTAGAAAGTTTCGGAGGGTTCATCCAGCTCAAATGATAAAGATAAAACTGAAAAGAAGTGAAACTAGAGCTATTAACACATTAAAAGCTGAGGTATTGCAGAAATGAGAAAAGAAATGATATGTATTGGTTGTCCTCTGGGGTGCCCCCTCACAGTTGATCATAATCAAAAAACAATGCAAAAAATTAGTGGAAATCGATGTAACCTCGGCTCTCAATACGCAGAAAAAGAGCTTTTCAATCCTGAAAGGACACTGACAACCACAGTTAAGGTGAAAAACGGACATCTCCCTCTAGTGAGCGTGAGAACTAGCACGCCAATACCTAAAAAACGCATCTTTGACGCTATGAACTTATTGGCAAAAATTGAGGTAGAGGCACCCATCAAAATCGGAGATATAATTATACAAAATCTATTGGACACAAACGCGAGTATAGTAGCAACAAAGAACATTTTGAAAAGAAGGAAACAAAATGGCACGCGAATTAATTAAGCAAACTACTCAAAAATTCGGTCACCAGAGAACAAAGAAATTGTAAAATGCATTCGAACTGCAAAAACCGGTTCCATAATTATTAACTTCGGTAAATTTGTTTTTACGAGATTTCGGAAAGATGATAGGGATCGGAGATAGTAATATCACCACCAACAAACGGGGCGATATAATCCCAAGAAAACGATGATATACATATTAAAAATATCTCTACGGTGTCGAAAAAAAGGGAAGAGACGATGCTCAATGTAAATTTGCGTGAGAGTGAGATCGATAAGGACAAACTGCATAAGCTTATAGAGGTTATCCGTAAAAGCATTTAGCAAAACTCACACATAGTTTGCGTATACAATGGTGCTACCGAATATTAATAAAATTAGGGATTGCTCAATATAGGTGTCTGATTGAAAAAGGGATAGGGGCATATTTGAAGGCGCATTTTTAGTCTTCTTCGTAGACTTTTCTTTCTTTCACTTTCAGTGTTTTTTCGTCGCCACTAATGACTCTATAATAGTCTTTAAGCGCCTGCTTGTGCAAGAACTTCTTTACGAGAACTCGCAGGTACTTCTTTGAAAGAACTTTTCCTTCACCTTTCACCACAACCTTGTATGATTCGTTTGTTACTTCAGCACCTGTTTTTTCCTTCACGAAGTCGGCGAGCGCTTGAACTACTTGTTTTCCCTCGTCCTTCAGTTCAGAAGCGTCAACGGTTATGTCCATCATAATTCTCATTATTCACCTCGTTTCGCGTGCTTTATTACGTTTTAACTGACTTTTTCACGTATCCTTCGCTCATAAATTTTCCGCATCACAAGATGTGCCAACTACAAGCTAGGCGTCCGTAACTTCATTTATCAGCTGCAGCATCTCTCTCTTCAATTTCATCAATCTTACCTCGCTCTTCGCCTCAATAGTCAACCGCAGCTTCGGAGAAGTATTTGACGCTCGGATCAACGCCCACGAATCTGCAAAATCTATTCGAACACCATCAATCAAGGTTATCTTCGAATATTTCTCCTTGGCTTTGTCTTTCACTTTTTCAACTATTCCAAACTTCGTCTCGTCAGTGCTGTCAATCTCTATCCTTTCAAAGAACTCCTTCGGCATCTCCTCAACAATTTCAGACACCTTCCTGCCTAGCTTTGACACGATCTCAATCATATAGACGCTGTTTATTATAGCATCATCAAACCAGTAAAACTTGGGAACACAGATGTGACCCGACTTCTCAACACCCAACATAGCGCCATGCGCCTTCGTCTGCTGCACTAGAAACGTGTGACCCACAGGTATCCTAAATACGGACTGACCGTGCTTTCTCGCTTCTTCATCAATTAGACTTGAACACTCAATATTGGCAACAATAGGGCCAGTTTGCGTCTTACTCAGGTCTCGTATGAAAAAAACTGCGCTCTGTTCCGCTGTTAGAACCTTACCTCTTTCGTCAACAAAAAGCGCTCTGTCACCATCAGCATCAAATGCAACCCCCAAATCAGCCCTCTCCGCAACAACCTTCTCGCACAAATCAGTCAACGTCTCAGGTTTAGGTTCCGGATCCCTGTTCGGAAAAGACGGATCAGGCCAATCATACATGTATTTTGCTTCGATATCGTATTCTCTCAAAATCTTCGGAACAACCAGGCACGCAGCGCCATTCCCAAAATCAACAATAACCTTCATCCTTTTAAGCGCCAAGCGCTGTTTGATAAACTCAATGTACTTATTTTCCATACCTCCAACTCTCTCAGTCGAACCGTTTCCTCTTTTGAAAAGTCCAGACTCTTTAATTTCCTCCAGCTTCTTGTTTTCATCCTGAAAAAATCCAACACCATCTTGATGAAAAAACTTGATCCCATTCCAATCCGCAGGCAAATGCGAAGCTGTAATATAGGCAGCTACAGCATTTTTCAATCTCCAATTTGAAAAAACGCAAACGCTAGCTGGGCAAGTTCCAACTAGAAAAACGTTTGAACCAGTACTTTTAACCCCAGAAACGAACGCTTGTTCAAGCTCATCGCTGTGTTCCCTGAAATCCCGCCCAACCGTGAAATTCCCTGTAGATAAAGTTCCAACAGCCATACCGATCTGCTTCATAATCTCCTTGGTCAAGTCTTTTCCGTAAATCCCTCTTATGTCGTAAGCTCTAAAGATGCTAATTTTTCATCCCTCAACAATCATTAGTTATTAATCGACAATCAATAATACTTTTTCAATGGGTTCCTCGAATCCGTCGCCAATTTTACATCCTGAGGAACCAAAATACCATTCCAATCAGGCTCAGCATAACCTTTTGCATTACCTTTAAGATTAATCCTGTGAATGTTAAGCGCATAATTTATCGCCCGATCTTGTGGATTCTCAATCTGAAGCATCTGTGTTAGGCTCAAATTTTCGAATACCCTGCGAATCGGACGCAGAGAGTTACCATGACAAGAGATAGCCACGTTTCCAGAGGTCCACCCCAGCCACTTTTTAAGCTTCATAACAAACGGTTCTGTGCGTTTTTCAACCATCCTCAGGCTTTCCCCTTCCGGAGGTGGAAAGTTATAGCTCCGATGCACTTTAACGAACCATGCAGGTCGTTCCTCAGCCACTTTTATTTTACTTTCGCCTTGAAGCAAACCATAGCAGCGTTCGATAAGGTGATCATCAACAAATACAGGTACACCAGAATGAGCCTCAAGGACCACTTCAAGAGTTCTTCGCGCTCGCTTAAGATGCGAAGTAAACGCATAATCGATCTTTCTGTTCCTGAGTTGTTCCGCGATTTCTTGTGCCTGTGATACCCCTTTAGAAGTAAGGTCTGGATCACGCCATCCTGAGAAGATTGAATTGGCGTTATCAGTTGTCTCCGCATGCCGAAACACAAAAAGATGGCAAACAACCACCAATGTTTCCCCCTAAAATATTTAAGTAGACTCCATTGCTTCCGAGAGCGTCCTCTATCCTCAACAACTGGTTGTAGTTACAAGTTCTTTCACATCTTGCAGGTGCACCAAACTTGAACTGCCCAGCATCCAAACCAACAACCAAATCGGCAAAAAAAGTCTCTTCCGTGCTTCCAGACCTGTGAGAAACAATAACGTTCCATCCTGCATTTCGAGCCAATCTAAACGCGTCTAAAGCTTCGGAAACAGAACCAATCTGATTGAGTTTCAGCAACAGAGCACTGCAAGCATTCATTTCCATTGCTTTCTTAATCCGCTTAGGATTCGTAACCAGAAGGTCGTCCCCAACAATTTGTATTTTATCTCCTAACTTTGCTTCCAGCATACTCCAAGCATCCCAGTCGTCTTCCCTGAAACCATCTTCAATTGAAACTACTTTGAATCTTCTACACAATTCAGAGTAAAAATCTAAAAGTTCCGCAACTGAATATTCTTTTTCTGAAATCATGTACTTTCTGTGATGGTAAAATTCAGAAGCTGCAGCATCAATTCCCAAAGCGAATTCTTTGGTGTAGCCAAGTTCTTCGATCGCTCCCATGATGAACTCAAGTCTCTCATCAACTCTTTTTAGTGGAGGAACAAACCCTCCTTCGTCACCAACCTGTATTGCCGAATTGCCAAATTTTTCCTTCAACTTTTTCTTCAAGGTATGGTAAGTCTCAGAACATATCCTTAACGCATCAGAGAAACTTTTAGCGCCGCGAGGAATTATTAGGTGCTCTTGAATATCATTTTCAATTCCTGCATGCAATCCACCATTGATCACGTTCATCTGCGGAATTGGCAAAGTCAATCCCTTTGAATCAACCAGTTTGGCGATGTACTTGTAAAGAGGCAAGTTCGACTCCAATGCTCCTGCCTTGCACACAGCCATGCTAACGGCTAGAACTGTGTTTGCTCCCAACCGAGATTTGTTAGAAGTTCCATCCAACTCTATCATTAACTCATCTATCTCTTTCTGTTTTGTGCAATCTCTTCCCAAGAGTTTTCCAGCTATCAAATTCTTAACATTGCTGACTGCCTGCAGAACACCTTTTCCCAAGAAACGCTTTCCACCGTCCCTAAGCTCTAAGGATTCGTGTTTACCAGTGCTCGCACCAGAAGGAACAGAAGCTCTTGATAAACCCCTTTTTGTAAATAAATCTACTTCAATTGTCGGATTCCCTCTTGAATCAAGAATTTCCCGTGCCTTTATTTTCGCTATTTCAGGCATTAAACCATTTCTCCAAAACCGACCTGCTAACAGATCTCCCTGATCGAAGAAGAAAAGTTGGAAAGTCAATTAAGCTTTGTGGCTACATTGTTCTTTCACTTGGCAGACCAATGTATTTGCTAGGTTAACCAGCTCGGTTCAAGAAGCATCTTAGATATTAAAGTGTTGTTGGAAACCGCAATATTTGCAGCTTGCACGTGCAAAGCCGAGTCGACAAGAATTGTATCAGCCAGCTTCAGCCATAATTAGGAACGCACGATAGTCAACATAGATTCTGATGAAACAAGACCCAATCAGCAAGGCTCCTTCTGAATGTAAACTTCTCAAATATGCGTTGAAATTCCATATTTTTGGGAGCTTCTCAAAAAGAAGAAAATATTTAAGCTTTCCCAAAGAACATAGATGAAACAGGGATGAAGATGCGTTTAGACTATACATTATACATACTAGCAACGATACTCCTTGTCATAACAATAGTGCCTTTTGTCGCACCAACAAGCATGGAAATGACTGAAACAAGCATCTGGGTCGTTTCAACCGTTAGTCTTGGACTTTTGTCTATAGGTTTGGGATACTCTCAGAGACCAAGAACTGAAGCACAAGCTTGCCAGCCGAGTAAGACAGCTCCTCAAGAAACGATAGAGACAGAAACTCAAACAGCAATGACCAGGGAAGAATCTGAAGAAAAAAAAACTTAAGCTCCAATGGATAAACTGGCGATGAAGGAGGCGCCAACAATGGAAACTTTTGCAATAATGGATTTAACGCAGGTGAAGGGCATTGGCGCTAAAAGAGCCACCCAGTTAGAGGCTTTAGGCATAAATAACATTAATGAACTAGCCAAAGCTTCGGCAAAAATTCTCGCAAAAAAACGAAATTTTCGTCAAGAAATTATTGTCAAATGGATTAGCAGTGCTAAAGAACTCGCCCAATGACGTTTTACAAGGGCAGCATCTTGACTATATTTCTTTTTTCCAAACGCCTAAGGGCGTCTATGCACTCGTCTTTTCTTTCTCCAGCAAAATTTAAATGGTGAATGAGGTCTCTAATCGACTCGCCTGGCTTACCAAAAACTCGGTTCCGCCTGTGAAGATGCTGAACAATGGATTTTTCGACTTTGCCGCATCTCCATGTAGTATTACGTATCAAAACAACAATAGTTCGAACGAGAGTTTGCTCCTTAATTTTCCGACGCTTTGAATCTCCCATTCTCCCCGCCATGGTTAGCCTAATTACACCCCCATTTTTAAATGTTATTTCCTGCAACGCAACTAAAGTGTTTCAAACTGAGGCGCATAATTTTTCCGAGTGCATAATAATTGCAGGTGCACCCTTCAAGGATAAAATTGATTGAAGTTGTTAGTATAAGGTTTTTCTAAGGTATAGACCGTTGGCTTTGCCGTATTATCTTTCAAGTTTGGCTACTTCTTTGTACCCAATTTTATGGTAGAGGTTCAATGTAGCGATGTTGTTTTCTCTAACTTCTAAACGGCTTTCTGAGATGCCTTGGTCTTTGAATATAATTTCGATTTCTTGAAGTATCTTCTGCGTTATTCCTCGGCGGCGATAGGCGGGTGTAACGTCCACTGTTAATATATGCCCAAAAGACTGATTTCTTCCAATATTTAAATGAGCTATTACGAAACCAGCTATTTCGTTGTTTACAAAAGCGACTAGTTTATGGGTATTGCAATCTCTAAATAAGTAGTTTAGTTGTTGTTTTGTTTATGCTTCCCATTCAAAGCATTGCTTTTCTATCTGATAGAGCTTATTTAGAAACTTAATGGAAATATTACTATTCTTTATTTCCATGCCTAGTATTAATAGGAGAAGGAGACGATTGATTCTAAGCTTTTTCCATTGGCAAGTTATTCGAAGGCACCAAAACTGGTTTAAGTTCAAGCCATTGCTGTGCTATAAAACCTATAACGAATCTGAGCCAAAGCGTTATTAGCCGCGTTAGTATCGTTGATGTGGCGCTTATTCCCGCCGGCACCCCCATCGAAGTGTAAAGCGTTGTCATAGTTATCTCGGGAATTCCCACCTCAAAAGGGACGCCTAAAGGTATGGATTTAACAGCCAAGACTATAGTGGAAGTTATAAGAATAACGCCCCATGAAATAGGAAATCTCAATGACATGAAAACCAAATAAGGTATGCTCAAGCTGAGAACCCATGTTATTGCTAGATAAAACAAGGAAAAAGCAAGCGCTTTGGGATTACGTTTGAACTCCTTCATCGAATCATGAAAACTTCTTGCTATGTTGCAAGCTTCTTCCTTAATCTTGCTCAGCTGTCCATGCCACCTTCCTCGAGAAAGAAATTTGCCTACCTTAACTAAATAATCAATTACTTTCAAGCTCCATGCCTGCTTAAAAGAGAATAGCATAATCAAAACAAGTGTAAGGGTGATGCCAAACGCTAGAAAAAGGATAAGGTTGAAGATCAAAGGATTAATTTGGGTTTGAGTGAAAAGTAGACCCATACCTAGAATTAGGACTACAACATTCATGCTCATTCCCAAGAGCCTGTGCGTGACCAGCGATGCAACTACCCGACCACACGTTTCATTGCCCTGTTCTTTGGTTATCAGATATACTCTCAAGGCTTCACCACTTATTGATTCTGCTGGCACGAGGATATCCACAAAATTTCCGTACCATACAAAAAGGTAGGACCTCGCTATAGACAGCTTAATTAGGAGAAAATTGACGAGGACACGCCAGGACAAAGAGAAAAAGAATATTTCAACTATGCTAAGGATTGCTGCAAAAACGTAGGGAAGTGGATCGGCTCGTTGGGCTGTGGCTATTATCCCTAATATGTCGACTTGAAAAAGGTAGATGTACAAGAAGAACGCAACTAAGCCTACTAGTGGAAATATCACCGTCTTAAGCGATATTTTCGGCTTCGGTGATTCAATTGTAGACTCCATTGGATCTCCGCACCTATCTATGAACGGAAAAAAATATTATCTTGCAATTATATATTTTGTCTATTTCCTCCGACTCCTAACTTATCATAGTACCGTAGCTGTCACTGCACGTTTCTCTTGTCAAGGTTAATTGTATGTAGCATTCATTTTATGTGTGGAAAAAAGTTTTGGCAGATTCTCCTGCATAATTAACCCATCTCTCGTTTTTTACCATAAGATAGATAAATGCCTAATGCGTCTGTCATAGCCGATAGGAGAAATCTGAATGGCACATACAGTCTTAGTGAAGGATCTAATGTCAACGAACGTTAGTGTCTTTGAAAACGAATCAACCTTAGACAAAATTGTTCAAACAATGTCGAATTGCGACGTAGATTACGTGATCGTCGTGCAGAGCAGAAAACCAACAGGAATCATAACTGAGCGAGACATCATGGTGCGTATGTTAACCCAAGGATTGGACCCCAAAGTAGTGATAGCTAGATCCATATACACTAACCCTTTGGTTACAATCGAAGAGACAGAAAACGTAGAAACAGCAGCCAAACTAATGAAGGAATGGAAAATCAAACATCTGCCCGTAACAAGAGATGGCAAGATCTCAGGCATGCTGAATTACCTTGACATCGCGTTTAATGTTCCCGAACTGTTTCCGACAATGAAAGAACTTTACTGTCCCTCGAAATAAGATAAACTAGCTGGAAACCACTGCAACATCTGACCTGTTTCATTATTATAGACGTAAAAGTTATAGACGTAAAAGGTCAGGAAAAGGGCTTTGCTTCGCCCATTTTTTTGCGTAGGCACGCTCGGATGAAACCATAGTATTCTGGGGAGGGTTTGCCTGGGCGACTTTTGAATTCGCCGTGAAATTGTGAAGCAAAGAAAAAGTAGTTGCTAGGCAACTCCAATATTTCCATTCTTCTGCCGTCTCGACTTTTCCCGGAGAATAATAACCCCTTTTTCTTTAGAATCTCTAAGTAGTCAAGGTTAACCTCGAACCTGTGTCGGTGTCGTTCATAGGTTTCATCGCACTTATACAAACTGTGCGCAATAGTCTCAGGCTCAATTATCACTTTGTGAGAACCCAATCTCATTGTAGCGCCTTTGTACTCTACACCCCGTTGTTCGGGCATAAGGTCAATCACTGGATGTAGCGAGTTCGTGTTAATCTCCTTGCTATTTGCATCTTTCAAACCGCAGACGTTTCGAGCAAATTCGATAACGGCTAGCTGGAAGCCGTAACATATGCCTAAAAAGGGAGTATCATTTTCTCTAGCAAAATTTATGGCGGCAATCTTTCCTTCAGTACCTCTGGGACCAAACCCATAGGGGACAAAAACGCCGTCAAAGTTTTTAAGGTCTTTAATGCATTGTGGTTCTTGTTCAAATTTCTCTGCCTCCAAGTAGTGGATGCACACTCGCGTCTTACAGGTTGCTCCACCATGACGCAGTGCCTCACTCATGCTAACGTAACTGTCTGTCAGCCCTGCGTACTTGCCTATCAGCGCAATTCGCACTTCACTTTCTGGTTTCAGCACCGCATTGACAAATTGCTGCCACTCGTGAAAATCCGAAAGCTCGCAGCTGTAGCCAAGTCGCGAGCAGATGAAGTCACCCATACCCTGCCTGTCGAGGATAAGCGGTACTTCATATACTGACTCCACATTGTATGAGCAAAAGACCGCGCTTTCTGGAATAGTTCCGAACAACGCAATCTTCCGCAATGCTTCAGCGTTGATCATCTCGGGGCTTCTCGCAACAATGATATCAGGTTGAATGCCGATGCGCCTAAGCTCGTTAACGCTGTGTTGTAAAGGCTTGGTTTTCATCTCGTTCGTTACATCCAAAATCGGAACCAAGGCAACATGAACATAAAGAGTATTCTCGAAACCCTCTTCCAAACGCATTTGACGTATAGCTTCCAAAAAAGGCAAGCCCTCTATGTCGCCTACCGTACCTCCTACCTCTGTCAAAACAACGTCTGCGGCAGAAGCTTTTGCTACCTTTTTTATTCGATTTTTAATTTCGTCAGTTATGTGCGGCACGATTTGAACGCATCGCCCCAGAAAATCGCCGCGCCTTTCCTTTCCAATAACAGCCCGATAAACGAGACCTGTGGTCACGTTGTTTTCCCGTTTTAAACTTAAATCCAAAAACCTTTCGTACCAACCTAAATCTAAGTCTGTTTCGCCTCCATCGTCAGTCACAAAAACTTCGCCATGCATATAGGGGTTCATTGTTCCCGCATCAACATTCACGTATGGATCAATTTTTACGACCGTAGGCTTCAATCCGCGTGTTTGAAGCATCTTGCCAATTGAAGAAGTTAAAATGCCCTTTCCTACTGAACTTAAAACGCCACCAGTTACAAAAATGTACTTGACCATTCCCATACTCCCGTAATAACCTACACTTTTTTGCAAGATTTAATATAACTCTTTTGTGCGTCAATTTGATTAAAAAACTGGTCTTTTTCATCGCTATTCATGCGACTAAAAAGTTGGGATTAAGGCTACTAAGTTGCAAGTTAGATTCTTAATAGTTGCAAAAAAAGGAATAGTGCATTTTGTCCGTCTTCTCTCTTTCAAAGGAAGATATCTTATCAATAAGAGCTATTTGGGCAGCACACTAACTCTTTTTAGTGTTAATAAAACCGCTTCTATCGCCAAAGCTTAACTACAGAGTATTTTTTTGTCCATGGCTTTGTTTAATAAATATTTTCTTCCATCCGCATGTATGACAAGTAGCTGATCTTTTCCTAAGGTCAAAATCTAGAGTCCCTTTACAAATAGGGCATTTCAATACTGGACATCTCCTTTCTCAAATTGAGACTTACAGAAACGCATAAGAACCATATTCTGAAATTTGCAATATTCCTCAAAACTCAGGAATTACGCTTCAAATGTTCGCTACTTTAAATTCGCTACTTAATTTTTTAGAAACTGCAGTCACAATTTCATTTATTCTTATAGGTTTAGTTTGTAATTTGGATGCAGAGAAAACAATCAACAGACAAGGCTTTGATGGCCATCGCTAGGACAAAACGCGAATTCCTTCAAAAGTGGATTCCGCTTAGAGTTTTTCTACTTTCTCGTCTTTCAGCGTTTAAGATCAACGAAACACTAGTTTTCGAAGCGCAATCATGGAGTTCAATCCTCAAACCCTTAACAAGACATGGATTATTTAGCAATAATTTTCTTTTAACATGCACTGCAGAATGCATCTGCATATGATGAATCAGAACTTCAAGGTTTTTATGGCAGTTAAGCAACTTTAAATTTTGTGGAGACCAAGTGAACTTCGACTACCCCGCAGCAGTTCATTTCCGATGCATAAAATGTGGAATATGTTGTGGTGACACGAGAGAAAAGAACAGGCATATTCTGCTCTTGGAAACGGAAGCTGAACAGATTGCTAAGGCAACAGGCCGTAAAATCTCCAAGTTCGCTGCTAAAACTGAGGGCAAGGCGCCTTACAGCCATGAAATGAAAAAAAGAGAAAACGGCAAATGTGTTTTTTTGGAAAATGACCGCTGCACTATTTACTTTTTAAGACCTTTAATCTGTAGATTTTATCCATTCGAAATGAATTTTATGATTAATCGAAGGTACGTTTTTCTCTACACGGATGAATGCCCAGGCATTGGCAAAGGTCGCGTGCGGAGTGAGGGTTATTTCAAAAAAATGTTTCAACTTGCATGCAACAAACTCTGGCAAGTATCAGGTTCAAATGGAAAAAGCTGATTTTGTGTATTGCAACGGATAAACTAATTTGATTCATACATAAAATATCTGTTTGAGTATTATATTATCAAACTGCCAAACTGAGAATACTTCACATTAAGACATGAACTTTGCTGCCTACCCATAGTAAGATCAACATTAAAGCTGCCGCAAAACATCCGCCTTCTCCAAAATATAACCACAATAATGGCATTTTAACAAAAGAGGCTCCTCACTCTCAACATAAAATCTAACTGTTGCAGGCTCGTTACTGTTGCTAATGCACGCGGGATTCGCACATTTTATAATTGCTTCAATAACCTTCGGCAATTTAACCTCCAACTTCTCGACCACCTTATAATCTCGAATAATATTAATGGTAGCGTGAGGCGCTACCAACGCAATCCGATTAACCTCGTGGGAGTTAAGAGCACGCCCTTCAATCTTCACAATGTCCTTTACCTGCAAGCGCTTGCTTGGAACGTTTATGGTAATTGTCATAACCCTTTTTTCACGTCCCGTTATCCCCAAAATCTTAACAACATCTAAGGCGTATCCGCCACTTATGTGATCAATTACAGTGCCGTCTTTAATTTTTGACACTCGAAGTTCCTTGTCGCTCACCCTCGAACTCTCCGTTAAAAAGCTATGCATTGGTAACAAATAAAACTTTTAGGAAACAAAAAGACTTGATAATGCTTTTTGCAAATAACTACGGTTTACGTGTTCAAGCAGATTTGAGAAATGCACTTGGAGAGTCTACTGAACAAAGCGATATTTCTAAAATTAATAATATTTTTAAAATGACCTTTTTTGGAAAGGTCATTCTGGATGCTTGTTAATGTTTAGTCGGGTCTAACACTATATAAAGGATGTTGTTGCCTCGGAGCAGAACATTCCCGTAGTTTGTGAGCAGCTGCTCTAGTTTGCATTCGGTTGCTCCTTCAAGAAGTATGTTCATGTGCCCATCGCACTTAATCATGTTTCCCTTGTATTCGCAACCATTTTTAAGGACGACTTCAATGTTTCCGTGCAACTGTTTGATTAGGACATTTAAGGGTTTTTTGCTTGGTTCCATCATAGCACCGAGTTCAGTGAGTTAATATATCCATATCCAAAACCCATCATATATAAAAATCTTATGAAAGAATAACTGAGAACATAGCGAAAACTCCTAACATTTGTAGTATATCTGAAAACCTTTAGAAAAGGCAATCACCTCGTGCATATAGAAACAAGTAGAGGTTCTAGGGGTGATTGTTGGTTTGGTGGTTAAAGGAGCTACTGATTGAAAAATTGGTTCTGTCAGCTTAAAAAACAATAAAGTGCGAAATCAGGGAAAGTTTTACCTGTTTTTAAAACAATGTTGCTTGGTTTAATTATTTGCATGATCTCAGTGAAAGATTAACCATGTTTGAAGCCTTTGTTATAACAAAGCTTTTGTACAGACTGCAGATACTAATCCAAGGTAATCATGAAATACTATCATATCTTCATACAAAGCTTGGAAAAAAGAGGCCTTTGGAGACAAGGCATCAGTTTTGACAACTCAAAAGAAAACATGATGGAATGCATCATCTCACCCTTCAACAAAAGGAAAACCTTTCGGTTTGGTGAAAGACTACTAGATTTAGAGAAAATTGACCGTGTTCTCATCTTTGAATCTGATAAACCGATAAGTGAGATAGTTCTTCCTAATGGAGAAGACCCTCATGAGGCAGATATGTCGTTTCTAATTCACAGTTTCTGGAAAGGCAAAGTTGTGGGAGTTCGCGAATGTACTTCTGAATTTATTATACCATCTAAATAAAGAAATAATACCTGAAAACAAACTAGCAATTTCCAAGATTAAACTTCTGGAAAACCAACATTAAAGCAACGTATTTATTTGATTATTTCAAATATCCAAATATCAAAACAGGTGATTTCGGTGAACCCTTCTCTATTGGATGGAAAAAAAGTTGTTGGGAAAGAAGGATACATACTGGGGGAAGTAGATGGTATAGACATTGACTTGGGAACTTGGCGAGTAAACGCCTTCTTTGTTAGTTTGACTAATGATGCTGCAACAGAACTTGGATTCAAAAAACCATTTTTAGGCAAAATTACGGTGTGTCTACCAACCCAGCTTGTTGAGGCTTTGGGTGAAGTAATAACCCTTAATGTACCAATAAGAAAACTTGAAGATATTGCAGAAAGAGAGAATTTGCTCAGTTCGATTAAACTGAAGGGGAAGAAAGTAATTGGCGCCAAAGGCTATGTTATAGGGGAAGTTGAAGGATTTGACGTTAAACCAAGCGACTGGCATGTTACGGGCTTGCAGGTTGGTCTAACTGATGATGCTGCAACAGAACTTGGATTCAAAAGACCTTTCTTGAGCAAGGTAATTATAATTATTCCCTCGGAGATAGTCAGTCTAATTGGCAATTTCATCAACATAGATGAGACCATAGAAAACCTCGAATCACTTGCAGAATGTATACAGTCCTGCCAAAAACAAAACTGAAGCTTAATTATAAAGCCATTTTCTTTTTGATATTCATAGTTATTGTGATGCTTAAAGAGATTTGATGAAGTCTACAAAAAGCCTTTCAGAATATTTCAAAAACTTTTTTAGGAATTCCGAATTTTTTCCTACAATGCTTGCATATTACCTCGGTTTTTCTTGAAGATAAGGGTTGAGATACACCACACTGAGGACATGCCATAATTATTGTGCTTACTTTTCCCATGTTAATATTTCTAGTTTCCTCAGCTTTGTCCCACATTTCAAGCTCTTCGTATCTTAGGGCCGCATCTTCATACCTTCCAGCCTTTTTCAACTCTTCAATTTCAATAATGATGTTTGTGACATCTTCTTTCTTAGAAATTAAATTGGTACTGCCACAATAGGGACATCTCTGGGGATCCTTCTGCAAAATTTCTTCGCGACAATCAAGACACTTCATCCCCAACGAAAGTGGACTATTTCTAACTTTATTCTTTTCAACATCTTCAGACATTTTTCTTTCCTGCATTTTCAGCTATTCAATTATCTGCTTTGTTCAGCATCATCATATTTTAACATTTTTTAAGTATGGTATGCATTTGCTTCTTTGGCTATTGACATTTCTTCCTCGCAATGCAGAAAACGGTCTAACAAGCTAATAATAAAAAATTATTAATATCCGATTAGAAGAATTACTTTTTTCAGCATCTGCGAAGGGAAACACTGAAAATGCTTAACTTGAATGGCTTAGCTGAGTTACTAACTTTTGGCTTCACATTAGACGGAAAAACAATGATTCAAGAAAAGAACATTCCATCAATACCGATGTCAATCCCGAAACCCAAAACGAATGCAAATATGGATGATGTTTATGCAGCTTTGGATGAAGCTATGGAAAAATTGATAGAAGCTAAAACAGGTTTAGCCTTAAGTGGAGGATTAGATTCTCGGATAAATGCAGGCATAGCTGCAGAAATAGAAGGGATTCCAACATTTACCTTTGGAGTCTCAAAATTTGAGAAAATGATTGCACATAAAGTAGCCTCTACCTTGAAGCTTCCCCACATTATATTTACCACCAATATGCATTTGAACGGAAAGATAATCGAAAAATTAAAAGCCCTTGTTATGGAAACAGGTGGAGCTCTTGATGTGTTTAATTTATATATACGCACATCTTTGGGGCAACGCTTTAAAGAACATGGGATAAAGAAAATAATAACTGCCTACGGTTTCGATGAGGTGAATTGTAGTTCGTTTGGTTATAAGGTGGGTTCAACTCAAGAGTTCTGTGATGTTCTTTCTCAAGCCTATGCTCACCCCTCACTTCCTTTTCAATATCGTGAAATTGTGAAAAAGAACTTGATAGAATGTTGTAGTAACATTCCTTTTAGGGTATTGTATCCTCTAGTTTGGATTAAAAATGTCATAAAAAAATTTGACGTTAGAGATTGGGTAAGAACTGAAACGCCTATAGTTGATAGAAAGGTTTTATCAGCTATAACATCAGTTCCCTACGAAAAGCGAATCTACAAACGGATACAAAAAGCGATTCTTCGAAAATATTTTCCTAAACTTTACAAAATACCATATGCCGCATCCGGATTGCCTCCGTTTTTCCACCATTATATTCACGATTTAATGAATAGAAGTGTATTGGCTCTATTTGCGTTCCAAAGGAGTCCTCAACCTCTACATACCTGGGATATTCAATGGTTTATTCGGCTTAATCTTCCTTTATTTAAAGAACTTCTCTTATCCAACGTTCCTCCCTTCATGAGCAGGAGAACAGTGCGAAACCTGATTTGCCGTATGGAAGCGCATGGAAATGATTTGGATGCTAACTTTCTAAATCGATTAATAACCTATGCTTTACTCTCTGCTCAAATGAATTCATAGCTAGAGAAAGCCTATGGATTCAGGTTACATTTTGTTGAGATGCGATGTTTCCTGAAATTGTTGAGTATATCTCCTTATTGAACAGTTCTGGCGATGTCTCCACCAAATACTTCTCTTTTTTATTTTGAGGGTTCAGAAAACCCAAACAACCCCCTCTTTTTGGCTAGCAATAGGCGATTTGAAGGGGAATTTGAGAAATCATGCACGCCGCCTAAGTCTAAATGTGCTTCTTATATGGTAGTAAGTGAATTTGTGATTCATAATTTTTTTAGGCAGGCTTTTCTCATTAAATCTCAAGAAGAACAGGGGATCAGGTTTGATCTCTGCATTGAAAATTGCAGCTGTGACAATAATATTCATTGTCGCTGTTTCTGGTGTTTATATGGCAGTTACATTCCCAAGAAATGCGGTTGATCTTAGCGTTGCCTTTACAGTGGGAGCTGATAGGAAACTGCAAGAGTTCGAAGTGCCTTTGCTCCATAACAAAGTTCAAGTGGAAGTAACCATCAACAGTGGCTCAGCACTTTGGAATGCAAAAATAGTCGAATCAAATGGAAAAGAGATATGGAGTCACAGTGCGGCTCAAGGAGGCCAAACCACTTACCGAAGTGACTGGTTCTCATTGCCGAGTGGACAATACAACTTTACATTTGGAACTATTGGGCTCGGAGAATTGCAGGCAAAAATAAAGGTTGGCTCAAAAGGCGGATTTTGGTGACTTCGAAAACACAAAGTCTTTAGAAAACGCAAATAAAAAAATTAGTGAGTAGTTTCTAAAATGACTGGATATATCTCCTTGTTTACGTATTCTATGTACTTGTTTTTGTCAGTTAAATTGAATATAGTAACCGAGGCATCTCTAGTGACGCCTACGACGTAGCCTGTTTCTTTTGACCTTACAACCACGTACCATAAATCCCCGTGTTTCGTGTAATCCTCAAAAAGCTGCGCGTTTGTCAAATCAGGTCCGTAAAGCGACAATTTATTTACATTTGGAATGTCTACGTTATCAAAGAACGTTATTTTAGTATCTTCAGGGTTTTTAAGGTGAAAATCCCGCAAAGTTTCAGGTGGAATCCTTGCTTCAACTATGCTGCCTACCTTGTTGAAGATGATTTCGCTGAGTTTGTTTGCTATGAAATTAGCTATGCTCTTCTTCTCGACGATTGTCAGGAATGTTGTATCGTCAACTTGAGCGAAGCTGAAGAGCGCTTCAACAGTACGCGGCAAAGGCGCAGTCTTCCCTCTGTGAAATATGTGCATGACGTAGTCATGCGAATAGATGCCTGCAAGGGTGTTCTCCTTGGGCAGAAGCCCAGTGATATCTGTTACGAGAGTGAAGTTGTAGTTGCTTTCCTCGTAATTCTCCTCGGTCCGGCAACCGTCAAGTTTCACAGCGACATCAGTTATAGGTAACTGTTCAGCAAGTTTGAAAATTTTACCTGCAACGACCATTTCAATACACTTTCTTCAGAAAAAGTAGCAATGGATGCTTATGAAACTTTGCTTTACAGTTATTAAAGAAGTGCGATGTTTGTCAACACCGTTGGTTTATTTTCGAGTGGTTTGTTGACTTCATATTCAGAAGCTATAGTAGGGGTACATAACAATTTTATTCTTCAGTCTCACCCCTTATTTTCAAGGTTTGCTAGATGCGAAGGTCTAAAATGGAAATGTATATCTCAACGCTTCAAGCTTTAGCCTATTACGGACCATTAAAGCTTACCAGAATCACTTATAAAGCCAAGATGAACTGCGGGCAACTCAAAGAGATTTTAAACGGATTAATTCAAAAGAAGTTGGTTGAAGAAAGGTTTTTTAAAAAGAATAAGGTTGTCTATGCTGCAACTCCAAAAGCGCGGACTATTTTGTCGTATTTTGATGAGATCAAAGAAATGCTTCCCGTAGTAGAAGATGGCAAACTGACTTTTTAATAGTAGTATTTAAAAAACAGTTTTTTCTCACAAGTCGCGAGAGATTTCTACAACTCTAGCGATAGTTGTTAAAAACGCGTTGGGTGGATATATCTATCGCATAACTTTCCCTTTTTTCGAAGAACCCAAGGCTACGTTTTTTCTAGGTTGTCTCCTTTGGCAACCAAAAGAAGAAGGGAAATAGAAGGAGTTGGTCATTTCTTCAACTTTATTGTTGAAGTGATCTCGGCTTCTTGAGTAGGAAGTTTAAGGATTAGTTGAGAGCGGCACCAGTTTCAAAAACAAACCTTGGCTATCGCCTCGCTGATTGTGCCACCAGTGTCGCTGCGTCACGCTTTTCTGTTGTAGCCTATTTATACGGCTTATGTTAGTTAGTTATAGAAAAAGAGCTGTGCAAATTCTACAGTCAAATAAGCACTGATTAGTGTGCAGCAAATTTTAATAATAGTCCAGTATTTTCTAAATTCTAATTTCTAAATAGTCATAACAAAAAAAGAGAGTGTTATGTTAATCACTGTTTTATATGCTAAAGCCATCAACACGATAGCTACAACCGCAACCACAGCAACAATAGCAACCAAAGCAATCATTAGCTCTGGAAGGAAAGCACCAACAAGACTGAAGGCGTACAGCAAGACAATGCCTAACAAGACAACAACAGCTATTATCCCTACCGCGCAAACTTCCATGCTATTTCAACTCCAAAAAAAGAAAATGGTAAAGTAGAGAATGCTCCATAGGCTGCTCTGGATGTTTTCTCTATGGCGGCACCCAAATGGAGATTGAATGCATCGTAATGAAGCAGTTAGTCATCGGTTGGTTGATGTAATTCCATAATTGGCAAGTAATCGTTCCTTCTGCATTGAATCCCACCTTATCGATGTATCCCGTGTACCCTGAAGCTCCATCAAAACCCGTGAGCTCTTCTATGGTTTCCGTGTGGACTGAACCGCCAATCTTATTCAATTCCATTGTGAAAGCGGGCACAACCAAGGTAACGGGACCTGCTGATGACATCCCCATAATGGTTTGCTGAGCAGTCAATTCAACAGTGATGCTATTTCCGTGCCTTTCTACTGAGAGCACATTATCAGAGACATGTCTCATGTTATTAGGCGCCAAAGCTGCTGGGAATCCACTCATAACATTCTTGAGCCAAGATATTACGTCAGGGTTGGGATTGGTCGTGAACCAGGCAAGTGGAATATAAGCCACTGAACCACTAGGGGTCATGAAGGGAACATAGATGAACATGTTATCACCAGAGCCGTGAGTTCCGATTTTAACGTCGGCCGCTACAATTTTCAACGAAGTTATGATCCCAAAAGAGCCTGCTGGTGGAGCTATGAAGCCTTCTCCGCCGCTGGTGTATGTTACATTTTGCCCTTCAGGATAATTGAAATTCTTGGCGAATGTCGGAACAACACTCATGCAAAGCAGCAGCAAGGCCATTGCTAAGACCGCAACTGTTATTTTGTTATTCATGTTTGTCACCTCCTAACGCCCCCGTAAAACATAGAGTTATATTTTCTATATAACCAAAATATAAGGCTTCTGGAAGCTACTTCTATTGAGTCACCAACGTGGGACAAAAAACCCGTTTCATGTTTACCTATATCTGAAGAGAATAAGTTAAAGTATAATACATATGCTTCTTGGAAAGCAAAAAAGGGAGAAAAGGTTACGTGGGACATGGGAATTGTCCTAAAAAGGAACGAGGCTACCTCATTCCATGTATGTTTTGGCTACCAAGCTAAACCAATAATCAAAAGAAATGCTCAAATAATAATACAAGATTGAATGTATTTTGGGAGACAAGTAGCATGCGAAACAAAACAATCATCCTCTCGTTTTTAGTTATTGGCTCAATTTTACTTGCAGTTTTAGATTTTGCATATCCCGATCCGTTATTGGAAAAGGCAATCTACACTTTAACAGCCATAAGCATAATTTATTTTATATTTGAAATCCTTCTTGAAGGGGCCATCCTTAAAAAAGTTAAAGTTTCAAACACAAGATACTCTTTAAAGAGAACCTTCTCAGCTTTGAGTCTGGTTACTTATGCATTGACTTTCCTTGCTATTTGGATTGCTGAGACCCAATACATTTTGCTTTCTCTCGGATTAATAGGCGCTGCTATCGCCTTTGCCTTGCAGGATATTTTCAAAAACTTTGCAGGAGGTATAATGATTTTTCTTCACGGCATCTATCAGGTGGGTGATAGAATAGAGTTTCACCAGAAGTTTGGAGACGTTATCGATATCGGGATTCTTTACACTATATTAATGGAAACCAGAGAGTGGGTTTCTGGGGACCAGGTGACTGGGAGATTAACTGTTGTGCCTAATGGAGGTGTTTTAACCGGGGTTGTCCATAATTATACAAGGGACTTTAATTTCATTTGGGATGAACTGACCATACCCATAACTTATGATAGCGACTGGATGCTAGCGAAATCATTAATCCTTGAAATAGTCAAGAAAGAAACCGATGAAGCTGTGAAGAAAGCCGAAACAGTCCTGAAGGGACTTGAAGGAGAATATTATTTCACTAAAAGAGCTATCGAGCCTTCAGTTTTTTTGACTTTAACCGATAATTGGATATCATTTGGAATTAGGTATGTGACCGAAGTGACTAACAGACGAATTTTACATGATAAATTGAGTCGCGCGATTTTGGAAGAAATTGGAAAATCCGAAAAAATTACAATTGCCTCCACAACTATTAGCATCACATCTTTCCCAAAACTCAAATTGGATTCCATTGAAGAAAAAAATAATGAAGGTTAAAAAATGGAAAAGGTTACGTGGGTCAAGAAGCATGACACTTTTCCGACATGAGATACCTCACTCCACATTTGTTTTGGCTACTAGGCTGAACTCAAAGGATCATTTGGTCTCAAATAGGCAAGCTATACTAATACAATATGAAAAATCTTTTAGTCTGATTCTTATGCCTAAAACCCAGTTTTATATTTTGGAAACTATTCCTGACTGCGTCACTTTTCGCTTCTTTAAGTTCTCTTTTATTGGCTAGTTTGATGATTTTGTTCGCGGCATTAGTTAGCGCGCGATTTTCTGTTACCAAAAGCCGCCTTTGGAAGTTACTTTCGCGCTGGCTTCTAAGTTGCCAAATCCAATTGTTCCAAAAGTGAAGTTGTAGCTTCCGCTTTGAATCGCAATCCATTCGCTCTCATAAGTAGTTGAGTCCCCCTGGGCTTTGTTATGCGACCACACTTCCTTGCCGTTTGTGTCCGTTATGCTTGCACTCCACATGGCTGCCCCAGTTGTGACACTCACCTCCACCTGCACCTTATCCTGAAAGAAGGGCACAGCGAACTCTTTCACCTCACGGTCAGCGCCGATACTGAATGAAACCTGCAAATTAACTGAAGTCTTTGGGAATGTTAGTGTAGAGTAAAGCGCGACTGCTACGAGCACAACGATTAGAACCGCCACTCCTATGACAATTATTTTCTTGTTCACTCAATTACCACCTTTATCTCGCTAATTTTTAGGGCTCTTCTGAAGAGAAAAAGATTATGAATGCTGAATCAGTGCGCAGAGAGGCGAGACCACATAAACCATCAGGACTACGCTTTAGGACGCAGCAAAAAGGGAAAAGGTTACGGTTGGCAACAAAACGAACCAAAATACCTCACCCTACATATGTTTGGGCTACTAGATCAAACTGAAAAGACGCCCCAAAACTGCTAATTTATGAAATTACGCAATTATGGGCAGGCAAATAGAACAATCTTCTATAAAATTCTTTAAGGAAAACTGGACATATTGCATATTCAATTCGTTGCAGAGGGAGGTGAGAAAGCAAAATGAAACCGAAACATTTTGCCACTATCATACTGACTTCCCTATTGATAGCGACAGTATTTGGAAGCGTAACCGTTTTTGCTCCTAACCCGACAACGAACCCGCCAGTAATCTTCGACGCGTTCATAACAAATACCAGTGACAACCCAGTCCCAGTAGAAATAACAGACACTATCGACGTCACCTTAGATGAGCCAATAGAAGTAATAACTACACCAAACTTTGAACCTTGGCAAGCGTGGTTTGGTGGGAATATCCCCGATGGCTGGTTGGTAAGCGAGGGTGGCGTCGGCTATGCTCCGGGAAAGATAATAGTAATAGAATACATATCAGCAGTAGCAGAGAATCTTGATGCTAGTGACTCATTATCCATAGATATAACTACGGAAGTAAATGGTATACAGGTGCCCCATCATCTCGGTTTAGTTGAACCTACAGGACGATCTAAACAATTCTTGTCTAAAGAGGTTAAAATCTATCACTAATCCGGAAAAATGATGTTGCATCACTTTGAACGTCTTACGGGATTAAATGAAGCATGGGTATATGTTAGACTGTCTGGATACACAATTGATGTTTCTTAGGATTATAAAACTACACTAAGCATCCTCCTTTTTTTTAAACCAACAAATGAGATAACAAGATGAGATTGCAGAATCCATTATCACTGAAATACACTCAGCAACAATTAAGACTAGTTTATTCTTTTTTAGCCTTGGTTTGTAGTTTTTTCATCCGTTCTGCTTGCTATAAGTGCAGTTGGTATAAGCAAGATTCCTATGACACCCATAATTCCACCTGGAATTAAGAACGCTCCAACAAGTGTTTGGCTTCCCCTTCCATTACAGAAAGAGCAGGTATTCCATCCTCTACCGTCACAGTATGTGCATGCCACCAAGCAATCCCCACCGCATATTGAACATTGTTCCCCTCCAGTTCCATCGCAATAAGTGCATGTATTCCAACCTTTACCCTTACAGTAGTCGCATTCCCTTGTGCCTCCACAACTGTAGCAGTCAATCCATCCTGTTCCATCGCAAAATGGACATTGTCCATAATTACCCTCGCCTGTTCCATCACAGTAATCACAGGTTTCTCCTCCTTCGCCATTACAATAATGGCAAATGCCATCTACACAATAATAGCATTCAGTCTTTCCATCCACACAAAAATAGCAGTCAATCCAACCTGATTCACAAGAATAACAATCTGTCATTCCATTGACGCACAAACCGCAATCAGTTCGTCCTTGACCACTGCAGAATACGCAATCTATTTTGGTGGGAGTTGCGGCTACAACCAAACCACTGAAAATTAGCAAGATACCTATCCCAACAATAATACTCAAAATCTTCATATTAAATATCGTCTCAGTCCACCGCCTAACTGATAACGTTTAATACTGTCCGTTTTTGGAGGTATATGATTTTTGGCTTTGGGGATTTTGCTAAACAAAAGAAAGAAGAGTTGAAATTCAATTTGGGTTTGGGGTTTGAGGGTTAAAATAAACCCTAAGATTGAAGCTCTCAAATATTTTATTGGTAAAATATTGGGGATTCCAACCCCGCATTGCAAATAAAAAAAGTGTGGTTACTGAAGAGTTAGTTTTTCTCTTCGCGTATACCCCCCAGTCAGTCTCTGCCACTTGCCACTAATTAAATTCCATAGCTAAAGAAGGTAAACCTTAGGCAAGTCTTTTTCATAATCAGCTTGCACATAAGGAACCACGCTTTCAATTCGCTTAACTCCCATGCATTTCTTGAGCTTAAACGGATTGTTGCCAAAAATTATGTGACCGTAAATATTTTCGTACACAGCTCGGCACCAATGGGGGAAATAATCGGTTGTGTTTTTCATTATTTGGTGCGCTCTGCATGTTGGCAGATTTCTAGAATAGATTATTCCAAATGCGCAGCCACTTGGGAAAAGCCATTCGATTTTCTTTTGTTGGCTTAGATACTTGAACCATTTTTCGAAGTAAACACAAATACGACCTAGTGAACCGTCTTTGGGCATGATGATTTTCTCTCTAACGTAACCACGCTTTTTTGTTACCACACTAAGCAATAGAAAACTTTTCGGTTGCTCTCTCACGTGAGAAAATTTCAGCTCTAAAGCCTCACTAATTCTTAAACCGGACAACAAAAGCAAAGAAACTAACGCTTTATCTCTCATTCGTAAAATGTCTCTAAGCTCTGATCTGTAATCCCAGTTAGTAGCTTCAATAATCTCGATTAGCTCATTAACTAAAGGTTCTATGTCCTCTTTTTCATAGGCGATTATTGGAATTACACTAGTCGCTCTTTTCTTGATTCTCTGTTTCATGATAGCAACTCCTCAAAATTCAATAAAGAAAAAGGGAAGGTTGTGCGGGAGATTTCTCCAACTCTGTGCAATTTGGTTAAATAATAGAGCTTTCACCTAAATAACGAACGTTAAGAAAGGCTAAGGTCTACAATGCTGATAAAAGAAATCATCTTGGAGAATTTCATGAGTTACGAATACGCAAGGGTACCCTTTAAATCCGGCGTAAACGTCATCGGTGGACCTAACGGCTCAGGGAAATCCTCGCTTCTACTGGGAATTTCCGTGGCTCTAGGACAGTCCTACACGGAGCGTTCAAGGAAACTAAGTGACTTGATACGTTGGGGCAAGGACAGGGC
>Ga0209427_10001199_pt1 | contig 29544 bp, 29 predicted proteins | sample DeeMarSWOR136_30_FD_187465 | JGI IMG/M metagenome (GOLD analysis project Ga0209427, IMG submission 187465) | Marine sediment microbial communities from White Oak River estuary, North Carolina - WOR-1-36_30 (SPAdes) (version 2) | ecosystem: Environmental > Aquatic > Marine > Intertidal zone >...
CCTGACGGGCGACTACGCCTATGAAGGCTTGGGCTTTGAAAGGGCCGTCAAGCTCCTGGTGGACAAGACCAACGAGAAGGGTGGGCTTCTCGGCAAGCAGATCGAGCTGATCGTTGAAGACGACAAAGGCGATCCGAAAGAGTCCTCACTGGTAGCCGACCGCTTGAAAGCCAAGGGAGTGGTCGCTGTTATCGGAGCCTACAACTCCACTGCGACGGAGCCTGCCTCAGCTATCTACGACGAGGCGGGCATCCTGCACATCACGCCATCGTCCACCGCCACCCGGCTCACTGAGAAAGGATATCAGCGCTTCTTCCGCGTCTGCTTCCTCGATGACCGGCAAGGGCTTTTCGCTGCCAAGTACCTGACGGAAGAGCTTGGTGCAAACAAGGTCGGTGTCCTCCATGACAACTCGACCTATGCCCAAGGTCTGGCCGAGTGGACCAAGAAGTATCTGGAAGAGGAAGGGGCCACTGTTCCGTTCTTCGACGCCATCAACCCCCAAGACAAGGACTTTACCCCCATTCTGACCAAGATCAAGGGCGCTGACCTAGACGCCATTTACTTCACAGGGTACCATGCTCAGGGTGGACTGCTGCTGAGGCAGTCCAAGGACCTGGGCCTGGAAACTCAGTGGGCAATGGGCAACGCCTGCAACAACCCCGAGCTGATCGAGATTGCTGGTCAGGATGCGGCCACTGGGGTCATTGTCACCACCGAACCGTTGCCCAGCGACCTACCCTACACGGAGGCGAAGGTCTTCAACGAGCAGTACAAGATCGAGTACGGCGAGTATCCTGCCAGTGTCTGGTGGGTGATGGCGGCTGATGCCTTCAATGTGATCAAGTACGCCATTGAGCAGACAAACAGCACCGACTCGGCCAAACTGGCGGAATTCCTGCACACTGAGTTCAAGGACTATCCCGGAATCACCGGCCCGATCATCGGGTTCGATGAAAAGGGAGACCGGTTGGGCACGATCCACAAGGCGTACGTCATAACAGACGCGGGCGAGTTTGTCCCCTTATAGTAGGGGCCAGCATCATAAGCAGCCAACATCAAGACGCGGGTTCGCGTTCGCCCGGGGGGCGAACGCGAACCTCCTTGCCCCGTCCCGCCACGCACGTCGCTATATTGCACGTTCCGTGCCACGTGACCTGAGCAGCAGGTGGTCTTCGTCCTGCGCGGCCGCGGAAGCCACCCACGGCGCGCACTCAGCTCCTCAAACCCCGGGCCTAGATCTCCACAGGAAGGCATGTACATGGAAGAATTCATCCAGCACATGATCAATGGCATTACCATCGGCGCATTCTACGCATTGGTCGCCCTAGGGTACACGATGGTCTACGGGGTGCTCAAAATGATCAACTTCGCCCACGGTGACCTGTTCATGTGGGGCGCCTACGTGGGCTGGACGGCGCTGGCCGCGCTTCTGGCGGTGATAGCTCGTTCGGGACCGGGCCTGATCGTCCCTGCTTTCGTTGCCGCCATGGTCACCGTCGGGCTGATCGGCGTGCTGATCGAGCGGATGGCGTACCGCCCTCTGCGCAGGGCATCTAGGTTGGCACCGATCATCTCAGCCCTGGGCGCTGCATTTGTGCTCGAGAGCGTAGCACGCAATGTATGGGGGGCCAGCTACAAGGTGTACCCCTCAGCGTTGGTGCCCGACATCGAATGGAGGCTGCTCGGCAACGTGCACGTAGGTGTCGTGCAGGTGACCGTCATGTTGGTGTCGGTGCTACTGATGGCAGGACTCTATCTCTTCGTCCAATACACCAAGATAGGCACTGCTATGCGCGCAGTCTCGCTGGATCACGACATCTCCCGCCTGATGGGGATCAACGTAGACCGCATCATTGCCACGGTCTTTCTGATCGGGCCAGCGCTTGGCGCCGCGGGCGGTGTCATGGTCGGTTTGCACTACGGTTCGTTTGACTTTACCCTGGGCTGGATCTTTGGTCTGAAGGCTTTTGTCGCCGCCATTCTGGGCGGCATCGGCAACATCCCCGGCGCAATGGTAGGCGGCCTGATTCTGGGGATCGTTGAATCGCTAGGCGCAGGATACATATCATCGCAGTGGAAAGACGTCATCGCGTATTGGCTGCTCATTGTGATCCTGATCGTGCGTCCGCGAGGGTTGCTGGGTGAGCGCGTCGCCGAGAAGTATTAGGTCGCTTGGGTTTATCCTTCCGGCCGCGGCATTGGAATCGAAATAGCGGTAGCAGTCAGCTGGGGAGCTGTGATGCAATGAACCGAATTCTGACCCGTCTGCGAGGGGTGAAGCCAATCTGGTACTATACAGGACTAGGCGCCCTGTTGCTGATCCTGCCACTGCTGCTGGACGACTATCAGACCTCGGTGGCGGTGCTGGCAGGCATCTACGTCATGCTCGGCCTGAGCCTGAATATCATCGTAGGCTACGCTGGCCTATTCCAACTCGGCCATGCCGCGTTCTATGGCATAGGAGCCTACACAGCGGCCATCCTGAACCTCCATCTGGGCATCCCCATTGTAGTCCTGATGCCGGTGGGCGCCATTGCCGCTGGGATCTTCGCCTTCCTGATCAGCCGCCCGATCCTGCACCTGCGGGGAGACTACCTGTGCATCGTAACCATCGCCTTTGGCGAGATCTTTCGCATCACCCTCAAGAACAACATCTTCGGCCTCACAGGCGGGGCCAATGGCTTGTCTGGGATCTCCAGACCGGAGCTCTTGGGCTTTGTCTTCTCTAGGCCGATTCACTACTACTACCTAGTGCTGGCTTTTGTGGTTTTCACCGTGTTCGCAGCCAGACGTTTGGAGCGTTCGCGCCTGGGGCGTGCCTGGACGTACATACGCGAGGATGAGCTGGCCGCCGAATCAATGGGGATTGACACAATCCGCGTCAAGCTAGTGGCTTTTGTGCTTGGATCAGCGTGGGCGGGACTAGCTGGGGTGATCTATGCCAGCCGCTACCGGGTGATCGCGCCTGAGAACTTTTCCTTCTTCGAATCCGTGATCATGTTCTGTATCGTGGTGCTGGGAGGCATCGGTTCAGTGCCCGGCATGGTGCTCGGGACGGCAGGCATGGTGGTGCTTCCCGAACTGGTGCGCCAGGCCAAGAACTGGAGAGACGCCTGGCTAGGCGTAGCGATGATCCTGATGATGATCGTCCGGCCGGAAGGATTGTGGCCTAGCCGCCGCGCAAAGCTTGAGATTCGCGGCGAAGAGCCCCCCCCTCTACCAGCTGGCGGCAGTGACTGACCATAGCGACACAAGGACGAAACCATGGCCCTTTTGGAGGTACACAATCTCACCAAGAACTTTGGCGGGCTCACCGCTGTTTTGGATCTCGACTTTGACGTGTTCGAGGAAGAAATCCTTGGCATGATCGGACCGAACGGTGCAGGCAAAACCACCGTGTTTAACCTGATCACAGGTCTCTACCCTCCAACGGCTGGAAACATCCGGTTCAACGGGAACAACCTGGTGGGATTGCCTCCCCACCGCATCACGGACTTGGGGATCGCCCGCACATTCCAGACAATCCGGCTTTTTCCCAACCTTACCGCGTCAGAGAATGTGATGGCTGGTCTGCATTGCCGCACACAAGCCGGCGTGTGGGGAGCCATTGTCCGTTCCGCTAGCCAACAGCAGGAGGAAACGCGTATCCAGCGTGAGACGGAACAGCAACTCCACTTTATGGGACTGTATGAGTACCGCGACGAATTAGCACGCAGCCTTCCTTATGGCAGCCAGCGCCGACTGGAAATCGCGCGCGCCTTGGCAACCCACCCCCGCCTTCTCATCCTGGATGAACCGGCTGCCGGATTGAACGAGCAGGAGAGCGCGGAGCTGATGGAATTGATCCGGCAGATCCAGGCGTCAAACATCTCGATCCTGCTGATTGAACATGACATGAGGGTAGTGATGGGTATTTCTGACCGTGTTGTTGTGTTGGACAACGGGCAGAAGATCGCCGAGGGAACTCCCGCTGAAGTGCAGAGCAACCCCCGCGTGATTGAGGCCTACCTGGGCAAGGAAGAGGACTGAGTATGGCCATGCTCACTGTGCAAGACCTGCATGTCTATTACGGAAATGTACATGCTCTCAAGGGACTCAGCCTGGATGTAGGAGAAGGTGAAATCGTCAGCCTATTGGGAGCCAATGGGGCAGGCAAAAGCACCACCTTGCGCACCATCTCTGGCCTCCTGCGCCCGCGGCAGGGCGAAATGCGATTCACGGGCACCTTGCTCAACCCCCTGCCTGCTCACCGCATTGTAGACATGGGAATCTCGCATGCACCTGAGGGGCGAAGGGTCTTCACTACACTGACGGTGCAAGAGAACCTGAACATGGGGGCTTATAGCCGCGATGACAAGCTGGGAATCGAAGAGAGCCGTCAGCGCGTGTTCCGACTCTTCCCACGGCTGGAAGAGCGGCAGAAACAGATAGCAGGCACGCTGTCGGGTGGTGAGCAGCAGATGCTGGCCATCGGCCGGGCGCTGATGAGCCGGCCGCGCATTCTCATGCTGGATGAGCCATCGCTGGGGCTGGCCCCCATGCTGGTCCGAGCCATCTTCGATACCATCCGCGAGATCAACGAGCAGGGTGTCACGATCCTTCTCGTAGAGCAGAACGCACGAGCTGCGCTGCGCCTGGCCGACCGCGCCTATGTTCTCGAGACGGGACAGATTGCGCTCTCTGGCACAGCGAGCGAACTTCTGCGCAGCGAGCGGGTGCGCAAGGCCTACCTGGGAGAGGCGTAAAGTGAAACTCCGCGTGCTCACAGGGGATGACGTGAAGCAAGCCGTCTCCATGGCCGCGGCCATCGAGGCGGTCAAAGGTGCCTATGCTCAACTTTCCGCTGGCAGGGCGAATGTTCCGTTGCGCACGCAACTGCCGGTATCGCCACAGACAGGAGTGACGCTCTTTATGCCGGCCTACCTGGAAGAGAGTCTCTCCTTGGCTGTGAAGATCGTCTCCGTCTTCCCTGATAACTTGGAATTGGGCCTTCCTACCATCCACGCCCTGGTCGTTGTGCTTGATGCGACCACTGGCCAGCCCACAGCAGCCATCGACGGCACCTATCTGACAGCACTGCGCACTGGAGCAGCTTCAGGCGCTGCCACCGACATCCTATCTCGCCTGGATGCCCAGCATGTAGCCATCTTCGGCGCGGGAACGCAAGGCCGCACCCAGCTGCAGGCAGTCTGCGAGGTGCGGCAAATCACCAAAGTGTGGGTCTACGACAAGGTACGTGAGAGGGCCGAGCAGTACGTTGTTGAAATGCAACAACTGGGTGGCAAGATCCCTGCTGATGTTGAAGTGGCTGATTCCCCTGCACATGCCGTGGCGGATGCGGACATCATCTGCACAGCCACCACCTCCAGCACTCCCGTCTTCGACGATGCCTCGCTCAAACCTGGCGTGCACATCAATGGCATTGGATCGTACACGCCACAGATGCAAGAGATTGATGAAGCGACAGTAGTCAGGGCCAAGGTGGTAGTGGATTCTCGGGCAGCCTGCCTAGCCGAAGCAGGGGACCTCATCATCCCCCTGGACAAAGGTCGCATCACGGAGCAAGACATCCACGCCGAGTTGGGGGAGATTGTCCTTGGCTGGAAGCCCGGCCGCGAAACGCAGCAGGAGCTGACCCTCTTCAAGTCCGTTGGCAACGCTGTCCAGGATGCTGCCGTGGCCCGCCTAGCCCTCGTGGCGGCAGAACAAAAGGGATCGGGCATTCCACTGGAACTCTGACGGTCTGCAGACTTATCAAGGAGGATAAGGATGCGTGCCCATGCAGATGTGGTCATCATCGGGGGTGGCGTCATTGGCACCAGCGTAGCCTACCATCTAGCCAGGATGGGACGACAGGACATCGTGGTCCTCGAGCGCGAATCCATGCTCGGTATGGGCTCCACCGGCAAATGCGCGGGCGGGATACGCCAGCAATTCTCCACCGAAGTCAACATCCGTCTCGCCATGGAGAGCGTGAGTTTCTTCGAACGCTTCCAGGCAGAACTCGGCACCGACCCGGAGTTCCACCAACACGGCTATCTCTTCCTGGCGACCACGGAGGAGGACGCCACGGCCTTTCGGGAGAACGTCGCGCTGCAGAGAAGCTTGGGCCTCGAGGTGGAGCTCCTCTCGCCGCAAGAAGCTCATGAGTTCGTTCCAGCTCTCAACGTGGAAGATGTTGTCCTGGCCACCTATTGCTCCACGGATGGCTACGCAGATCCGCATTCCGTCCTGCAGGGATTCGCCAGAGGGGCTCGCCAACTGGGCGTCGAGATCTGCACAGATACAGAGGCCACTACCATCGAGCTGCAAGCGCAAAGGGTGTGTGCCGTGGTGACGGATAGGGGAAAGATCCAAACGCCTGTCGTGGTAGATGCGGCAGGTCCTTGGCTGGCAGTCGTGGCACGCATGGTAGGTATCGAACTGCCCGTGCTGCCCTACCGCCGCCAGATCTTCGTGACCAGCCCCTTCCCTGCTATCCCAGGCCCATTGCCAATGGTGATCGACTTCCAACCAAGTTTCTACTTCCGCAAGGAAGGCCCGGGGATTCTAATGGGCATGACCGACGACGAGGAGCCCCCTAGCTTCAACACCCAAGCGGACTGGGAATTCCTGGCCCAGGTAGTGGAAAGAGCCATACATCGTGCCCCAATCCTAGAACAGGCCGGGTTCATGGATGGCTGGGGTGGATTGTACGCGGTTACCCCAGATGACAACCCGATACTGGGACATATACCTGAGGTGGAGGGATTCATCTGCGCTGGTGGTTTCAGCGGCCATGGGTTCATGCTGGCCCCAGCCATCGGACGAGCCATGGCCGCGTTGATCTTGGAGGGACAATCCTCTGCGGACATCTCCCCGCTGGGTATTGAGCGGCTGCGCCAAGGTCAAGAATTCCGGGAAGAGCGAGTGATCTAGCGATCAGAGTGGAGCGCTCTCACCGCGCACTTGGCGAATCCAGGCAATCACCTGGGCAGTCATGGACGTGATGGCCGCATAGTCTTTAGCTTCGACCCATTCCCTCCTGACCAAGTTAGAGCCGATCCCAACAGCCGCCACACCCGCCTCAAACCAGGCACGGATGTTGTCCTCTGTCGCTTCTACTCCTGACGTTGCCATCATCCGCGTCCACGGTGTCGGCCCTAGGACAGCCTTTACAAACGCAGGCCCACCGATAGCGCACCCGGGGAAGGTCTTGACGATCTCCACTCCCAGTTCCTCGGCCTGCGAGATCTCTGACGGGGTGGCGCAGCCCGGTATGTATGGCACCTTGCGCCGGTTGCAAACCCGCGCCACTTCCGGATTCCACACCGACCCTACTACGAAATTCGCGCCGCCCGAGAGGTACAGTGCAGCCGTTCCCGGATCCACCACTGAGCCAACGCCCAGGATTAGCGAGGGCTTGGCGGTGGAAAAGTGCGACACCAGGTCAGAGAAGACTCGAAAAGCATTGTCACCGCGATTGGTGAACTCAATCACTCTAGCCCCGCCTGCACTACACGCTGCCACAATCTGCCTGGCGATTGCCAGGTCGCCGTGGTAGAACAGCGGGATTAATCCAATACGGATGATCGCACTCAGCACTTCCAAGCGACTGAAACGAGCCATGACTCGAATCCCCCTTCACGCATAACGACGCGGCTGGCTGATCGTTGGCCGACCTTGCGTGGTCCGCGAGCACCGGAATCCACGCGGCAGCGCCGTCGCCTCGCGACCGGCTGCTGCTCGCGTCACGGCAAGCTACGACCAGCTGCGCAGTAGCTGCACCAGCAGTCGCACGCCGTACCCGCTAGCCCCCCTAGGCTGGTATGGCGAGTCCTTCTCCGTTGCAGCCATCCCGGCGATATCCAGGTGTGCCCAAGGGATCTCGCCAACGAATTTGCTCAGCAACATGGCAGCGGTGATCGCCCCAGCCGGGCGCCCTCCCACATTCTTCATATCTGCCACGTCGCTCTTGATCTGCTCGCCGTACTCCTTCCATAGTGGCATGCGCCAAACCTTCTCATGTGCGGCTTCCGACGCCCGCTCGATCTTGGCGGCGAGTTCGTCGCTGTTGGAGAACAGACCAGCAGCCACGTTACCCAGGGCCACCACGCAGGCACCGGTCAAGGTAGCCAGGTCAACCACTGCGGCAGGCTCAAAGCGCTGTGTGTATCCCAGTGCGTCAGCTAGGATGAGACGTCCCTCTGCGTCGGTGTTGCTGACTTCGATTGTCTTGCCGATGATGGTCTTGACCACGAGCACAATCGGAGCCGTGTCCCCTGCCCCTTGGTTGTGCTCCAGGATCACAAAGCGCGGCTCCTGCACACTACCCTGCGCCACTCCAAGCAGCGCTCCCATACCCAACTTGCGCAGCCCTGCAGGCCCAAACGATTCAAACTTGAGCCCCGTCTTCTTGGCCATTCGACGCGCTTCCTCGGCCAACAGAGCAGGTGTGGCGTAGTTGGCAGGCTGATTGACCAAGTCACGAACCCAGTTGACCGCTGCAGCGATCGACTCCCCAGTACGTACGCCTCGCTTGATGGTATCCACAAGTTCTGCACTGAAAACCACAACCCGCACCGTCTCGAGTTCGTTGCGCTCATCCACGTCTTCTTTCTCGGTACGGTGTTGGGTGAAGCGGTACTGAGAGAGGTGCGTGCCTTCAGCGAGTGCCTGCGCTGCTTCAGAAGCATCCAGCCCCGCCGCTCCCCCACCATGTACGATCGTCGCGCAGTTGCGGATCCCGAGCGACCGGGCCTTGCGAGCCGCAGTGGCCGACACCTGTCGAACTTTGTCCAGATCGAACTCTTCCTGCTTGCCCAGCCCCACGATCAACACACGCTTCGCGGGGAAGCCCTGCGACGGGTAGAGCAGTGCCGTGTCGTTCAGCTTCCCCCTAAAGTCGCCCAAAGCAACCAACTCGCGAAGCTGCCCGCCCAGGGCTTGGTCTGCCGCCGCAGTCGCGCCCCCAGGCTCCGTTACCCCCTCAAAGAGGTTAACCACGATCATGTCGATCGTCTGCTCTTGGATCGCTCCTTGCGTGACCTCAATCTTCACACTGCGCTCCTTCCTGTTCTCACAAATCGGATCATTCGTACAGAAGCTCAGCCACCCAGTGGAGGCCTAATTCGTGCAGTGTCGCTGCCGTCGGCGCACCAGTGTCGCTATCCCAGCCATTCATTTCATAATACAGTTGTATCGCCCGCTGGATCTCCTCGTGCGGCACGCGCACCCCCGCAGCGGGGCCATCCTCAAATGGCGTCGAGAAGCGCCAGTGGGCCACATCGTCTTTGGGTCGGAAGCCTTCTCGATAGTTAAAAGCTTGTGCCATGGCCAGCGCGCGCTCGCTGACCTTCATCAGCTCGAACATACTGCTGTTCCAGCCTGTCACCCCCTGCACCAGATTACAGATGTGGTCCGCACCGAAGATATCGCGCATCATCATGCACAGCGTCAGACAATTGTCCAGCATCCTCCAGGCTTGGCGATACTTGAACAGCCTGACTTTCTCCGGTCCCAGATAGTCTGCAGCGACAGGTTGAAGAATCCCCAAGCTACGCATATTCTGGATGGGTGCTCCCTCCCTGGCCAGGGCCGTATCATGGACGTTGTGCATATGGTCAGCACCGGTGGGCGAAGTGGCATAGCCGATATCCAGACCAAACTTGATCCGCGGTTCATGCAGGGGGATCTCCTGACCCTTTACCTGCATGGCGTAGCGCTCCGTTCCGCGCCCTATCTCCTGTGCGGCGCGCAGACAACCCTCGGCCAGAAGGTTTCCAAAGCCCTGCCGGTTCGCGATCTGCTCGATCAGACCCAACATCACTGCAGCATCCCCAAAACGCAGATCCAGGCCCCCGGTGTCCACAGGTGTCAGCAGCCCTCGCTCGAAGCACTCCATCGCCCAGGCGATGACCACACCGGTGGAAATGGTGTCCAACCCGTAAGCGTTGCACAGCTGGTTCCCATAGGCAATGGCTTCCAGGTCATCAACCCCACAGCAGGACCCGAGAGCGGCCACCGTCTCGTATTCGGGCCCTCCGTAAACAGGATCGACCTGGTAAGGCTGTGCAGCCTCGACGCAACGCTTGCAGTAGATAGGACATGCAAAGCAGGTGTCCCTCTCCACGAGGATGCTCTCGGTCATTGTCTCGCCGGTGATGGTCTCCGCCCCGTCAAAGGAGCCCTGCTGGAAGTTTCGAGTGGGAAGACCGCCCCTGACGTCTAGAGAGATGAGAATCCCAGCGGTGCCATCATTATGGATCCCTCTCAGGTAGCCAGACTCCATGAAGTGGTCACGTAGCCAACGGGCCACTGTCCGTACCTTGTCCCGGTCTGCCACTTCCACCTGGCCACTGCCGCGCACCGCCACGGCCTTCAAGCTCTTGGAACCCATCACCGCACCCAGCCCCGTTCGCCCCGCTGCGCGGTTGACGTCGTGCATCACCGACGCGAAGCGGACCCTACTCTCCCCTGCCAGACCGCACTGCGCCACGCGCACCCGCTCATCTCCCAATTCCTTGCGGAGGGTTGCCTCTACATCCGCTGTCTTCTTACCCCACAGGTGGGAGGCACCGCGGATCTCCACGTGATCGTCCTTGATCCATAGGTAGACCGGCTCTTCGGCCTGACCGGAGATGACGATACCATCCCAGCCTGCCCGCTTTAGCTCGGCACCCCAAAACCCTCCTGCTTCAGACGCAGCAAAGCCTCCTGTCAAAGGGGATTTGGCCCCGACGGCATGCCGGCCGCTGCCGCCTACTGGGGCACCAGTCACCACCCCGGGGGCGAAGATGAGCAGGTTATCCGGCCCCAGAGGATCCACCCCAGGCACCAGCTCCTTGAGAAGGTAGTGACCAATGACTCCCCAGCCGCCCAGGTAGGTACGGAAGAACTCCTCCCCAGGCTCATCAAGCGCTGTCTCGTGAGTCGACAGATTGACGCGCAACATCTTGTTGTGGAATCCATAAGGCATGATCAGGCAGCCTCCTCTGCTCTAGCTAGCTGTGGACGCAGTTGCTGGTCGCGTCGGATTATATCGCCCCGGCGGTTGACGCACAAACGAAGTTGCCTGGCCTTGATCATCAATGAGATCCTTTGACAGCAGAAGACGTCCGCAATAGAATAGAGTCCAGATTCAAGGACCGCCACAGGTGACTCTCGCGAGAAGCGATCACGTTTGTCCAGTGCGAGGGATCGGTCGACTACTTCATGCGCTAGATTGCCCGTCAACTCCATGAAGCCGCCTGGACGGGACAAGGAGAGAGGAGCCGGCCGCCAGGCAGGCCGAGGCCTACACGCAGACAATCATCTAGCCGCCAGATGTGGTTGTCACAGCAGGAGCGGGCGGCAACCACCGGGCACAGCAAGGAAACCAGGCCAAGCAGAACACGTGCTGAAGGATCCAAGACGATGGGTGACGATAAGGAAATGACCATTATCGAACACCTCGAAGAGCTTCGCGAGAGGCTGATCAAGAGCATCATCGCCTTGGCCGCCACCACGTTGCTCAGCCTTGCCTTCTCCTCTCGGCTGATCAAGATCATCATGGTACCTGCTGGTGACGTGAAGCCAGTGTTTCTCCGGCCGACCGAGGGTGTACTCACCTACTTCCGCGTAGCCCTCTTGGCAGGCGTGGCCCTGGCCTTGCCCATCATAGCTTATCAGATTACCCAGTTCGTTCTCCCCGGCCTGCAAGCCACTGAGAGGCGGTATCTGTTCCTTCTCCTGCCCGGCGCTGTTGTCTCTTTCGTAGCAGGCGCAGCATTCTCCTACTTCTTCATGCTGCCGGCGTCCTTGGGCTTTTTGGCCAATTTCGGCAGCGACGTCGCCGAGGCCAACTGGGCCATCGGTGAGTACATTGCCTTCGTCACCAATCTGATGTTCTGGACTGGAGTGATCTTCGAGGCACCACTGCTGGCCTTTTTCCTGGCCAAGCTGGGCGTCGTCACACCTCAGATGCTGGCGAAAAACCGCAAGTATGCCCTGCTGGCGAGTGCTGTTCTTGCCGCTGTTGTCACCCCCACACCGGATCCCTTCAACATGATGTTGGTCATGACCCCGCTCGTTGTTCTCTTCGAGATCAGTGTCTGGGTCACAAAGCTGGCGAGGTAGGCATACCTTTCTCCACGCCGATCTCATTCCACGCTGCTGGTGACCTCCACCTGCCGCCAGGTCTCATCGGGCTCCCTGATCGTTGCATGCTCTCCCCACAGGGCAGGGCTCTTGCGTTCCGCGCCTGAGCGAAACCGCCGACTGTTTGTCTGAGCAGGCAATGGGTTGCGCTCATGCTGATGGGAAGATCTTGCGCGGGTTGAGGATGTTCAGTCAGTCGTACGCACCCTCTTGGTGGGGCTGTGCCGCGGTCACCATTGGGTCCATCACCAGCGGAAGACTCGCGGGCTGGTGAGGACTGGCGACAGGCTGCGCAGCCTGTGCCGTGATTCGCCTCCCTGGGTCTTTGAGGCCTCTCTTCCCCTCGAGGGCCGGAATCACCCACCCCACACGTTCAGTGCAGCGGCGATCGAGCATACGATCAACAACTGTCCACTCGCGTAGGTCACCCAGATCACATCGTTCACCGACCTCCAAGTATGACCGCGGATCACCCAGTTGCCCAGGATCAAGTCGGAAGCCATAAACAGCAGTGCGCCCAGCGCGAGCGCGATGTAGTGCGCGTCGTAGACGGCAAGCGTGATGGCCAAGGCAGAAGTGACACCGAACAACAATCCGTAGAGCAGGCTGCCAAGATTGATCGCTTTGCCCTCGTTGGGGTTACGCACCAGGGCATACCAGGCCCACAGGCAGAAGCCCAGCACGGCTCCCAGTATGACGACAAGGGTCCAGGTCCCAATGGGCGGTGACTTGCGAATGAGCTGCCAGAAAGCAGCAATGTAGAGAAGATGACCGACGCCAAAGGCGATCATGCCAAAGATGAGACGGCTCGGGACCGGTATAATCCTAGCCATGATGAGATCCCCGGCAAAACCGGACGCCATGCCGAGGAAGATGAGGGCAGCGTATGTCTGCAAGGGGCTTCCTTTCGCACCCACCTGCCACTGCAAAAGCGCGGCAAGCACGATGATCGCCGACAGCAACAGGCGCAGGGAGCGCGGCAGCCGACAGGTCTGCTCTTCGTTCAGCTTGCCAAAGAGCAAGCCGCCCGCTAGCAGGACCCACTCCAGAACAAACAAGCCGTACAGGATGCAATTCAACGGTGGACCGTAGGGTGGTGGAAGCATCAGCGGCCCCCTTCTTGGCCACTCAAAGGCCGACACTCGGGCCTAGTCGGATCGTTTGGAATCACGTTTCATTCCCCGTGGCCGAGTTTCACGCGTGCAATCCGCCTCACGATCTCCGCAAAGCTCCGTGGATCGCGGCCGCGCCGCGTTGCACCCAGGCCATCTATGTCGGGACTGGCGAGCAACTGAGCAGCATACTGCGGCGTAACACTCCCGCCGTACATCACACGAACGTCGTCGGCCACAGCACTTCCCCAATGCTCACGCACCCACTCTCGGATGAGACTACATCCAGCCGCGGCCTGCGCAGGCGCAGCGGGTGCCTGCACGCCAATGGCCCTTTCCGGTTCGTATGTCAGAATCATGGTCTCAACTTGCTCGGCACGACAGCCAGCCAGCAGGCGCTCCAGACGTGCTGGAAGCACCACCGGCAACGGCAGTGTCTCATCGCGCGCCTCGCCAACCAGCAAGATGGGCGCCAGTCCGGCACCAAGAGCCAGGTGCACCTTCTGATTGATCATTGCATCTTCGTCACCCAGGTGGCGACGCACTTCCCAATGTCCCAGCACAACTCGTTGGCAACCCACGTCAGCCAACAGCGCAGCTGAGATCTCACCCATGCGCGCTGGGTCTGTCGTTGGGGCCATATTCTGCCCAGCGAGCTGGATGCGACTGCCGCGCAGTGCCTGGGCTGTTGCCCAAAGTGCGGTGAATGGTGGGCAAATGACCACGTCCACCATATCCAGCAGGTCGCCAGCCATGGTCTCAAACTCGTGGAGCCAGGTTAGGCTCTCGGCGATTGTCATGGCCATTTTCCAATTGGAAGCCGCGACCGGTTTTCGGGTCATGTGTGCCTCCTCCGATTCGCAGGGAGCGTCTTGTTGATGGGTCGCCACGGTCGATCCTATTATAGCGGGATAGCCACGGTGGGGCGAGGCTCAGGCTTGCAGTACACGGGCAATCCGGAATGGATGGGATGCTTTGTCGCTACACTCAGTCTGACCGACACTTGGCCACCAGAGTCCCCACATCATATTCAATATTCAGCGGGCTCTCCAAAATCACGTGACCAGTGAGTGCGCAGCCCATGCAATGGCACCTGGGGTGCCCAAATGGAATACGTTCACGCTGTGGCGGATCCGTGAGGTGTGCTGTGCGCAGGTTCCCAATTCAAGCGGTCCTTACGGTGGAGCCCTGACCTCGTCGGTTCCTTGCGCGGCCAGATGGCAGGCGGTAGAATACCTGCAGAGTGCGGCACTCACATCTCCCATGGAGCAGCAAATGGACACAAGAGCTGAGCCAAAGGTCGAGGACCGCTTTGTCGGTTGCCTGCTGGGCGTGGCGGTCGGCGATGCCTTGGGTATGCCCGTCGAAGGCTGGTCAAGAGAAGCGATCCGCATGCGCTATGGGGTGCTGGCCGAACTTCAACCATCATCATCTCGTGGGCTCGGCGCAGGTCAGTTCACGGATGACACGCAGATGATGCTTATGCATGCCGAGAGCATCGTCGCTGCGGGACGCGTCGACGGCGATGATCTGGCGCAGCGCTTTGTCGCGTGGCTGCGCTCTGGCGATGTCCGCGGCATCGGGGGTTCCACCCTGCAATCCATCCTTCGGCTGGAGCGTGGGGTTCACTGGACCGAGAGCGGCCAGACCGGCGAGTTCGCCGCGGGTAATGGGGTAGCCATGCGCATCGCGCCTATCGGCTTGTTTGACTGCCAGCATCCCGAACGGCTGAGAGATGACGTGCGCACAGTTGGGGCGATCACTCATCGCAATCCTGAAGCCCTCGCCGGAGGCTTGGCCGCCGCCTACGCTGTGGCACGCCTGGTAACTGCCCGGGCCCAGCCAACGACTCTGATCGAAGAGACGATTTCCTTCGTCGGCGACTGCGAGGTCAGCCGTAACCTGCAGCGCGCCCAGGAGTTGCTGGAATCCGCCGCACCAGCCTCTTTCTCCCTGGCGAGGCTGGGCACTAGCGGTTACGTCGTCCACACCGTGGCCAGTGCATTCTATTGCTTTGTGCGCACGCCCAGCGACTTTAGAGAGACCGCCATCGAAGCGGTGATGGCTGGGCAGGACACAGATACCACCGCTGCTGTGGCCAGTGCTCTCAGTGGTGCATACAATGGGGTGGGGAGCATACCACAAGGCTGGTTGCAGCAACTAGAGGCCAGGGAGCGCATTGAAGGACTGGCCAGCCAGATATGCGTGCTTGCCCTACAGCCGAGTGCTACAGAAGGCTGACCGGATCCACATCCACCTGCCAGCCAAGCGCTAGAGACAACCCAGCAAGTACCTTCGTGGGATCTGGGCCGCGCAGCACTATCTGCCAGCGATACCGCCCTCGTATGCGGCCGACAAAGCACGGAGCGGGACCGATCACATCTATGTCTGCTATTCCCATGCGCGTTATTCGATCGTCGAGCAGATGCCGCAGCTTCTCTGCTTCCTGCTCGCACCGTTTCGCGCCGGTGTCCATGAAAAGCAGCCGTACCAAGCGGCCAAAGGGCGGGTACACCTGCTGGCGGCGGAACTCGAGCTCTCGCTGATAGAACCCTTCATAGTCATGGCGGCTCGCCGCCTGAATTGAGTAGTGCTCAGGACTGTAGGTTTGGATGATCACCTTGCCGCCCAAGATGCTGCGCCCAGCTCGCCCAGCAACCTGCGTCAGCAGCTGGAACGTGCGCTCTCCCGAGCGAAAGTCTGGCAAGTGAAGCGCTGTGTCCGCCGTAATCACTCCAACCAGAGTCACCAGCGGCAGATCCAGACCCTTGGCAATCATCTGCGTGCCAATCAGCACATCGGCCTGGCGATCCACGAATCTGGACAGGATCTCCTCATGCGCACCCTTGGTCCCGGTCACGTCGCGATCCCAGCGCAGGACGCGCGCCTGTGGGAAGAGCTCATGCACTACCTGTTCCACCTTCTGTGTACCAATGCCGAAGAACTTGATGCGCTTGCTTGCACACTGCGGGCACTCGGTGGGCACGGAGCACTGATAGCTGCAATGGTGGCAGAGCAGGCGATTGCTGTCCAGATGAAAGGTGAGCGGGACATCGCAGCCGGGGCATTTCATCACGTGACCACAGTCGCGACACATGACGAACGTGGCGGCGCCCCGCCGGTTGAGGAAGAGGATCGCCTGCTCCCCCGCGGCCAGCGCGACTTCCATGGCTTGCCTCAAGGCACGGCTGAAGATGCTTTTGTTACCCGCCCTCAGCTCGGCGCGCAGATCCACTATCTGCACCGGGGGCAAATCCATGTAGAGGGCATCTTCGAACCCCGGCCCCATCCTCTTCACCTGGCCTGGCCGCTCGCTGAGATGGAATCGCTCCCTTTGCTCCTCAATGCTGCGCTGATGCCCCATGATGCGCTTGGGCAGCTGTAGTAGCGTGTATTCTCCACGCCGGGCACGATGGTAGGAAGTCACATCCGGCGTAGCACTGCCAAGGAGCACCAGCGCTCCAGTCAGTTCCGCCAGCTTCACTGCCACATCACGAGCGTGATAACAGGGCATCTCCTGCTGCTTGTAGGTCCACTCATGCTCTTCGTCCAGCACGATCAGCCTCAGACGGGGCAGAGGAGCAAAGATAGCCGAGCGCGGGCCGACAACTACGTCAGCTTTCCCTTGACGAATGCGGCGCCATTCATCATAGCGCTCACCAGCAGACAGCTTGCTGTGTAGTATGGCCAGACGATCTCGAAATCGTGCTGCAAACCGGCGAATCGTCTGAGGCGTAAGTGCGATCTCAGGTACCAGGACAATGCCCTGCCCACCCCCCTCCAACACCTTAGCCAAGGTCCGAAGGTAGATCTCGGTCTTGCCACTGCCAGTCACGCCGTGCAGGAGAAAGACCTCACATCCCCCTGAATCCAACGCACCAGCAAGCTGCTGCCAGGCAAGCTCCTGGTCAGCTGTGAACTTGGGTGGAACGGTGGTCACAAACTCCCTGCCGGCCAGTGGGTCCCGACGCAGCTCGCGTTGGTCGAGTTCCAGTAGATCGAGCTGAGCCAGGCGCTCAACCACACCGCGCGTCACGCCAGTTTCAGCGCACAGCTCCGCAAGAGAGATCACGAGCGGGAGCGTACCTGCGTTTTGAGACCGCTGGCGCAGGTAGACCAGCACCTCTCGCTGTCGCCGTGCCCTCGACAAAGCCGCCAGGTCTTTTTCCTCAGGTAGAGCCAGCAGGCGTACCACCGTCTCTGTCTTGGGCTTGACCTGTGGTCCTCGCACTTCGACCTGCTGGCGGAGCCAGCCCTTGCGCGACATCCGGTCCAACAAAGAACGAAAGCGCTTTATCCTCCTGAGCCGACGTTCCATTCGTGCCACGGACATGGGACCGCGCTCGTGCAGCAGGTCAAGAACTCGCTGCTCTTCCTGGCTTGGGGACACCGCTCCCTCAGCGGCCTCCTGCAAGTGCACCATCGTCTCCGTCCGCCAGCTTATCCCTGGAGGGAACATACCCCACGCCACGCGATGAAGCGGCGTGTGATAGTATTGGCTCACCCAATGCATGAGTTCGATCTGATACGGAGTGAGGACAGGCCAGGGATCAACAATGTGCTTGATGTCCCTCGTCTGGGCAACGGGGGAAGACGTGGACAGAGCCAGGACGATGCCAGCCAGTTCACGGGCTCCAAACGGGACCCACACCAGTTGGCCCACAACGATGCCATCGCGCAGATGTGCCGGGACTGAATAGTGAAAGGTCTGTTGCAGGTTGGCGGGGCTTGGCGCACCTGCTTCCCTCTGGCGCCAGGAGGTTACCTTACGCCCGAGCGGAGAACGCACAACAACTTGGGCGAACAGCGGGTCTGCAGCCACCGCGGTACTCCGCATCACTCCGATACAGGGATTATCGAAGGTCAGGAGCGCAACAGCGCAGCGGCGGCATAGCCCACCACGCTGCTACGATCGCCGGTAACGTCGCCAGAGTTCATGTATTTGAGCAGCACGGCACGGTTGGCACCCAGCTTCTGTGCCGCTACCATGACCGCTACTACCGGACCGCCGCCACAAGCTTCACCCTTATGCGTGGCCAAGGTGCGGGCCAAGCCTTCAGGATCATATGCAGTGACGCGGTCCAGAACCTTATGATCCAGCTGTACCGCGACCTCGTAGCTGTGGAAGTGCGAAAGATCAGTGCTAGCCACGAGCAACACTCGGTCCTTTGCGATGGTCTCTGCCAGCGCCTGACCCAGTTGTGCAGCAGAGTCCCAGTCCTGGTCGCCCATCATAATCGGAGCCAACGTAAAATCGCCCAGAACATGCTGCAGGAAAGGCAATTGAATCTCAAGAGAGTGCTCCATGTCTTGCGACACGCGGTTCAGTTGAACGTAACGCTCGACGCCGTGGACAAGCTCAACATCAACTGGCACCAGACCAAGGGGAGTCTCGTAGTACGCCTTGTCGGTGACAGCGAAACGGCCAGGGTACACGCGGTGCACCGGTGAGACAAGAGCCACCCTGGAAATGTCCAAGCCGCGCAGCTGCGTATACGCATAGGCAGCCACCTGGCCAGAGTACATGTAACCAGCGTGTGGGGCAACCAGCCCGACTAACTCACCCCGCAACGACTGTGGGGGCACGTCATCCAGGAAGCCAGAGATCTCGGCCTTTAACATCCTTGGATCACCTGGATACCAGGACCCAGCGATGACCGAATGTCGTACGTCATCCCGCGTGGGAGACGGTTGGATGAAACGGGAATCCCTTGCGGCCATTCTTTCGCTCCTTCCGTTCACAGGCGGACTACCCGCTGCTTGGTCCGACACTTCTCGGCGGCAATGATAGCAGCGATCTGCTCAACTGTGCAGTCCAATTGGCTATCACGATTCACCACCACATAGTCAAACTCATGAATACGCTGCATCTCTTCACGTGCAGTCGCGATGCGCCGCTGCAAGTCAGCAGCTGATTCTGTTCCACGCGCACGCAAGCGGCGGAGCAGCTCTTCCTCAGAACCCGCAACTAGAAAGATCAGGATCGCATCAGGTATGATGCTCCGCACCGTGGCCGCACCTTGGACATCAAGACGCATGACTACGTCCTGCCCACTGGCCAGAGCGCGGCGCACCTGCGCTTTGGGAATGCCCTTATGTTCACCGTACACCAAGGCATGCTCTAGCAGTTCCCCGTTGTGCATCAGATCCAGGAACTCTTCCTCAGACAGGAAGAAGTAGTCTACCCCGTGCCTTTCGCCCTCCCTGGGGGCTCTGGTGGTCGCCGTGACCACAAAATGAAAAGGGTAGTCCAGTTCCTGCATGCGCTTGATCACTGTGTCTTTGCCCACGGCAGAAGGGCCGGAGACCACCACCAGGAGAGGGTTGGACTGTTCCAGGTATGGCCTCAGGCAAGTCGAATCCCAGGCACTGGCATTGAAGGAAGACTGCATCATCTCTCCAGCCCCTGACTACCTATCCACAAAGGCGGCGGCCCGAGCTGCTCTCGAAGCACCCTGCCCTGAACAAGCGGGCCCAGCCAACGGACATCATGGCTCGTCATGTACCGGACAGGCACTGACTAGTGCACCGCCGGGAGTCTTGGAGCACAAGGACGGTCGAGGTATAATTGTGGTGCAGAGACCGATCAGAGCAAAGCCCTGTATCAAGAACGCTTTGATAGACGGAGTGTAACATGCCGATTTATGAGTATCGATGTCGCAGATGCCATCGCCGCGTCACAATCTTGTTGCGCAGCTTCAGCGACGTTGAGACTGTCAGACCCCAATGCACCTATTGTGGACACGATGAACTCGACCGCCTGGTGTCACGCGTGGCGGTAGTGAAGTCAGAAGACGCGCGGTTGGATGCTTTGGCCGACAATATGGACTTTGGCGACTTGGACGAGAACGACCCGCGCAGCATCGCACGTTGGATGAAGAAGATGTCTGCCGAAGTCGGTGAAGACATGGGCGACGAATTCCACGAAGCGATTGATCGAATGGAAGCCGGACAGTCGCTGGAAGAGATCGAGGAGGCCATGCCTGACCTCGGTGCTGAACCTGGCGTAGACATGTAGATCCGCCGGAGCTTCTAAGGCCGGAGCCACACACAACCCCACTACACATGAAACCCCGCCGTCATGTGGGCCGGGACAGAATCTGGCACCTCACACGCCTATGCCTAAAACTTTTCACTGCGCTCGACATCCAGCACAAAAACTGTTGCTCCGCCGATCTGTACCTCGACCGGCCTGGGGATGTACAGCTCCCCGGCCTCGGCCACCGGGGGCAGGGGACTGACCATCTGGGTTCTGGCACGGCAATTCTTCCGAATAATGTCAAGCACGCTATCCACCTGGTCTGCCTCGGTGCCGACAAGGATAGTGGCATTCCCCTCCCGCAGGAATCCACCGGTACTGCTTATCTTGGTACACCGATGACCCTCCTGCTGCAAGGTGCGGATGAGCGTGTCGGCATCATCAGTGTGCACAATGCTCATGATGAGCTTCATCTGTCCCACCCTCCTCCCTCAACCCGGCGTGGGGGTTCTGTGCTGCTCTGCCTGTTCCGCCAAGAGACGCTTCACTCGCTTGCGAATGGAATCCTGTAGGTCCGCTACGGGTCGGGTCGCGTCAAGGACAAACCACCGTTCTGGCTCCGCAGCAGCCATCTGCAAGTAGCCCTCCCGAGCCCGCCGATGGAAGTTCGGATCCTGCTGATCCATGCGATTCCACTCGCCCGTGCCCTTACGAAAACCCCTCTCCTTTCGACGCAAGCCCTCTTCGACATCTATGTCCAGATAGATAACGAGATCCGGACGCAATCCGCCGGTGGCAAAGGTCGTGATGCCCTCCAACAACTCTCGATCCAATTCATGCCCATAGCCCTGGTAGGCCATTGTCGCTTCGGCATAACGATCACACAGCACAACCTTCCCAGCCTCGAGGGCTGGCCGGATAACCTGCCCCACAAGCTGGGCGCGGGACGCCGAGTAGAGCAAAGCCTCCGCACTTGGCAACATCTCCACGTTATTCACATCATGCAACACAGCACGAATCTGATCGCCGATGTCGGTGCCCCCCGGCTCGCGCACGAGCAAGACAGGACGCCCCTCATGGACGAGTTCCTCATACAGAGCCTGAAGCTGCGTTGTCTTGCCGCTGCCATCCGGTCCTTCAAAGCTGATAAAGCAACACATCTCGGGCTCACTAGTCCAGGTAGATGCACACTCGTCGGTAGGGCTCTCTGCCCTTACTGCGGGACAACAGATTAGCTGAGCGGGCCATCTGGTGCTGCCTCCTACGGACAAAGGCATCCTGCGGAGCTAACGCAACAGACGAGCGCTCACCGCCAATGATCCTTTCAATAGCCTCTTCAGTCTCCTGCATCGCCACGCTGAAAGGGTCAGACGTCGGCGCAAGACCGAAGATGTCAGCGAGGGATTTCTCCATCTGCGTCACAGTGTTGCTGCGCAACACATAGACAGACAACCCCGCTCTCTCTGCGTCAGCGATGGTCTGCGGACGCTTGCGATAGTAGCTCTTCGATGTCATCAGAACATCGGCCCCACCCAAGTCTTTGACCAGAACAATGGGGACACGCAAGGCCTTGCCGGCCTGGCGCAGTCGGTTCTGACTGATCCCATAGGGGAAAATGCGCACGGCGCGCGAAGGTTCTTCAACGCTCTCTTCGCTGGGGATAAATGGTGTCTGGCGCCGCAGCTTGGGCTGCGCTGGAGCCTTCTCAACGTGAATCTCCCCATCAGCATCCCGCCGGCGGATCTCTGCAGGGACGGATCGCCCACGCAGCATCGCATCTACCGCCGCGGTGACATCGTGGCGGATTGCCACGCTCTCCCAATCTTGGATCTCTACCACCACATCAAAAGTCGGTGGTGCCTTGCGCTCCAGCACCGACTTTTGTGTGCCACGACGACGAGCTTCCTCGTCACTTAGGGTCACGGTCTGGATGCCACCGACCAGGTCACAAAGGGTAGGGTTCATCATCAGATTGTCCAGCGTGTTCCCGTGAGCGGTGGCCACCAACTGCACTCCGCGTTCGGCGATAGTGCGTGCAGCAGCCGCCTCCAGTTCGGTGCCCATCTCGTCGATGACGATGACTTCGGGCATGTGATTCTCTACGGCCTCAATCATCACTGCATGCTGCATCGTCGGCGTTACCACCTGCATTCGACGCGCGCGGCCAATGGCTGGATGGGGGATGTCGCCATCCCCTCCTATCTCATTGGACGTGTCCACGACAACCACTCTCTTCTTCTCAGCCAGAACGCGCGCCACCTCGCGCAACAGCGTGGTCTTTCCCACGCCGGGGCGTCCCAATAGCATGATGCTCTGACCGGACTCTACGATGTCACGGATAATATCAATAGTGCCATAGACTGCCCGGCCTACCCGGCACGTCAGGCCGACAATGCGCCCCTGCCGATTGCGGATGGCTGAGATGCGATGAAGCGTGCGCGCAATGCCTGCGCGATTATCGTCACCAAAGTCTCCGATGCGGCTGGCCACATAGTCGATCTCTGCCTGAGAGGTCTCCTGTGTGCTCAGCTCGATTTCTCCGTCCACAAAGCGCGCTTCAGGACGCCGGCCGAGATCCAGTATGACCTCCAGCAGATCCTCCCCACGGTTGGCAGCCTCCAACGAGGCTGCAATGGGTGGTGGCAAAACAGCCAGAAGCGCGTCCAGGTCGTCCGTAATCTCTAACTTGGCCAAACTGTGCTTACCTCTCACTAAACCGTGTTATGATAGAGTCCTAATGATCACCCGTTTCACTGCGCGAGACGGTCGGTGTAATCTCCACTCTCTTCTCAAAAGCGGGCACCAATCTTCGCCGGGGCTCCCTGACGCGGACGGTGGTGTGCTTGACCAACAGCGAATAGGTGTCAGCGGGCACAAACCCTCGTTCTTGCAGTACTGCCTGCATGCCGCCTTCATATTCGCGCACCGCACAGTATATGGGTTGTGAATGATCTGCTAGCAGCGCCAGACCATGACCCAACATCTCCGCAGCACAGTCGCGCGCATTGGGATCCAGTAGCAGGCGCAACCACGCACCGCGTGGTCTGGAGAGCACGTGTAGGCAGCCCAATGTCTCTCCACCTCGGCTGCGCAGCACATGAGCCTGTCCCGCATCTGAACCCAGCGCGTCGAACAGCAGAGGACCGGAACGTGAGTTGTCCAACTCTTCTGTTTGTAGCACTGGCCGAGGCGTGGCTTTGTACCACAAATGCCACACGTCCGAACAATCGTCGGACTGCACGGGCTGTATCCTTGGGCTCAACTGACCGGCTGCTTCGTCCGATTCGGTTTCACCATCTGTTCGGCGAGGCCATGTCTCGCCATCTGTTGGGCGAGGAGGACGCCAGAACACGCGCTCGTGACAGTAGACCACGAAGCTGGCCTGACGAAAAACGTCCTCGGCCGCGCTGCCCTCTCGCAGACAGGCGAACAGGCGCTGCACTTGGCGTTCCCCTGCCGCAATGCACGAATGCAGCAGCAAGCGATACCAGATGGTAGCCACGTCCTCTGAATAGTCCAGGTATGGAGCCATGCGCACTACTCTCCACACCCGACCCGATTGCTCCCCTCTCGCCTGGGCAAAGCCGCACAGGTAATTGGGGTGATCGAAAGCTCGCGCAACGTAGGTGAAGGTGCCCCCGTTGGATTTGAGGAAATAGCCCCGCAGAGCAGCCTGCAGCGGCCTGGGGAGTTCGCCCAACAACGCGCTCTTGGGATCCAACTCTACGCAGGCCCTCTGCAGTTCGCGCATCAGCCCAATGTGACGCAATCCGAAGGGCGTAATCAAGGATTACCTCTGTGTTGACCGATCACAGGGACACTTTTGTGACACTCTGTGTTCCGGGAGGGACATAGCCGCTTCAGACAGACAACGGGACTTGCGTTCGTTTGACCCCATCCCACCGATGGCGGGACTCTGCTGGGCACGGGACATGGCGAGGAAATAGCGATGAAAACGCAGATCATCGCTGAGTTCGGGGTGGAAGGCAGTGGCCAGCAGATTGCCCTGCCGAGCGGCGACGACAGCTCCAGCCGGCAAGCGGGCTAGCTCCTGGACGCCATCGCCCACGCTCTCGATCAAGGGCGCACGGATGAAAACGGCACGAAACGGCCTGTCGCGCTCCTCTTGCATGCTTACCACGGCCAGTTCTGGAATCCACAGGTCCGTTTCGAAGCTGTCCACCTGGCGTCCGAAGGCGTTTCGCTTCACAACAATGTCCATGACGCCAATCAGTGGCTGGTCTCGACCGATATCTCTGGCCAGTAGGATCATCCCTGCACAAATGCCCCAGACAGGAACACCTTCCATGACCATACAGCGAATTGGCTCAACCAGCTGATAAGCCACCGCCAGCTTGCCAATGGTAGTGCTCTCCCCCCCAGGGATGATCAGTCCATCCACGTCGTGCAGCTGCTCCACGCGGCGCACTTCTACCGCATCGACACCCAGGCTGCGAAGTATCTGCACGTGCTCAATGAACGCGCCCTGCAGAGCTAGGACGCCGCACTTTCTCCCCACTACCATCCTCGCACAGCCAAGCGCTCGGCTTCCGGAATGGAAGAAATCTCCAAGCCTGGCATGGCTTCGCCAAGCCCTTTGGACACGTCCGCGAGGATCTGCGGATCATTGAAGTGCGTAACGGCCTTTACGATAGCCGCGCCACGACGAGGCGGATCTGCTGACTTGAAGATCCCTGAGCCCACAAACACGCCGTCCATGCCCAACTGCATCATCATGGCTGCATCTGCGGGAGTGGCAATACCACCTGCTGCGAAGTTGACCACCGGCAGCTTCCCAGTCTCTGCCACTTGCACAACGAGGTCGTAGGGCGCGCCCATTTCTTTGGCTGCTGCCATCAACTCCTCAGGCGCCATCCCCTGCAACTGACGGATAGCGCCCCAGACGGACCGCGCGTGGCGCACTGCCTCGACTACATTACCCGTACCTGCTTCTCCCTTGGTACGGATCATGGCTGCACCCTCGCCTATGCGACGCAGTGCCTCGCCCAGGTTGCGGCATCCGCAAACGAAAGGAACCTTGAATGGATGCTTGTGTATGTGATGTTCTTCGTCTGCTGGGGTAAGGACTTCGCTCTCGTCAATATAGTCCACACCCAATGCTTCCAGGATCTGGGCCTCCACAAAATGCCCGATACGACACTTGGCCATCACTGGGATACTCACAGCATCCATGATGCGTAGTATCAACTCAGGGTCACTCATACGTGCCACGCCACCCTGGGCCCGGATATCGGCGGGCACGCGTTCGAGCGCCATCACGGCACAGGCGCCAGCATCCTCGGCGATTCTGGCATGCTCAGGTGTCACCACGTCCATGATCACACCGCCCTTGAGCATCTGTGCCAGGCCAGCCTTGATCGTCCACGTTCCTTTCTCTACTTCCACTGCTCAATCCTCCCGAGAAGCTACCCAAAAGTGGCAAATGAGCATAATGTGCCTACCCAGCATTTTACTGCCATTCCGGCCAATTTGCAAGTAGTCTGCAATTTGACAGATAGAACATTTGTTCTTACAATACGATTGTACAGCGTATGGCGAGGTGCTTCTGTGAACAAACAGGAGAAGTTGAAGCTACTGACGCGAGCAGCACAGTACGATTTGTGCACACCCTCTGGTACCATCCCTGGAACGAGGACCAACAAACCGGAGACATCACATCCATCCGTGCGAGATGACATCACACAGTGGCTCTACCCTGCCGCTCTGCCGAATGGCAGGCACATCGCCCTTCTAAAAGTCCTGCAGTCGAACATGTGTCAGAACAACTGCGGATACTGCGGAATGCGACGTTCACGCAATGTGCAGAGATGCGAGTTCAGCGCAGACGAGCTCGCCGCGGCGTTTGCGCAACTGGCCCAACGGGGAGTGGCCGAGGGGCTGTTCCTGAGCTCAGCAGTCTGCGAGAACGTGGCGAGCGCGCAGGAGCATATGATCGCAACGGTCGAGCTACTACGGTCGAAGTACCAGTTCAATGGTTACATACACTTGAAGCTGCTGCCTGGCTGTGAAGCAGCTGCCGTAGAGCGAGCAGTGCAGATTGCCGACCGCGTCTCAGTGAACCTGGAAGCGCCGAGTGCCGAGCGTTTGGCGCGTCTGACCGGTGACAAACGGTTCGAACAAGACCTGATGCAGCCCATCTTGTGGGCCAAGCATTTCCTAGACCAAGATGTGGACTCCAAGACGGACCTAACGACCCAGTTTGTGGTCGGTGCTGCTAGAGAGTCGGACCGTGAAGTTCTTGCCACCGTCGAGCGCCTACACCGAGATTTTGGCCTGACACGGGCGTACTTCAGTCGCTTCCAACCCGTTGCGGACACTCCGCTCGAGAACGTGCCGGCCACACCCCTGGTACGCCAGAACAGGCTCTACCAGAGCGACTACCTGCTCCGATTCTATGGCTTTACAGTCCAAGACCTGACCTTTGACGACTCGGGCAACCTGTGCAGCGACCTAGACCCTAAAATGGCTTGGGCACAACGCCATCCGGAGTTCTTCCCCGTTGAGATCAACCGCGCCAGCAGAGAGGAGTTGCTTCGTGTGCCGGGCATTGGACCGCGGTCGGCGGCACGCATCTTGCGCTTGCGCCACCAGAATAGGTTCCGCTACCTAGAGGATCTGCGAGCGATCGGAGCTGTCGCCCGGCGAGCTGCTCCTTTCGTCTTGCTTGATGGCCGCCGCCCTCCGGAACAACTGCGTCTAACGATATCGCGCAGGGATCGAAGGTGTTACGCAGCATGACAAAGGCAACGCCCGCATAGAGGGAGGCTTGGTCCACACCCTGCGGGTGTGTTTCGCCTCCACTTCAGGCGCCTGCCACGGCCACCTTGGTGACCTCTAGACGCTCTGGGCCACTATGCCATTGACTGCAGCTCAGAGCCGCCCGGCGTGTCACGGACCGCCCAACCAAGGGCAGCAAGGCGTTCCCGCAACTTGTCAGCAGTTGCCCAGTCTCGACGACCACGGGCCGCTTCGCGCTCTTTCACGAGGGCCAGGATCTCTGCAGTCGGACCAGCAGCCGCTTCTCCCTGAGCAGCTTGGACCTGTTCCCACACTTCAGCGGATATGCCCGTGCTCAACTCGGGCGTGCGAAAAGATCCCAACTCAGTGATAGGGAACGTGTCACCGTCGAAGAAACACTTCTCTTCCTCACCGCGGCAAATGGTGACCCCTCCGCGGCCCATCACCTGACAACTGGCTGCCACCAGATCCACTGCCAGAGCAGTGTGCTCGTCAATGCCAACGACTACTACGTCCTGTGGAAGCAGGGCCAACAGCCGCTCAAAACGAGCCCGTCCAAGGAAACCGCGGCTGGTGTCCAGTTCCGCTCCACCCTCTTTGTTGTCCCAATGAGAAACGATGGCCAACGACAGCCCAAAGGCACCAAAAAGGTCCAGCCCAGGGCACCAGTGCAAGTCATCACCCACTTTGTAGATCTCGTAGACGGGCAAAGCCTGAGAGCTGGCAGCTATGGCACCCGCGCTCGCCAGCACGAGTGCTGCGCCAAGTCGATGGCGAGCCTGTAGTGTGTGCCAGGCCAAGCTACCTCGCAACTGACGCACAGCATAGGTCGGGCTCCCCGCCCCAGCGAAGATGATGTTGGCCTGCAGAAGAGGTGCTACGATCTGCGCATCAGCCGGACTGAACGGCGTCCCACGCCTGCGGGCCGGCACAACGGTGACTTGAGGATCATAGTTTTGCAGGCGATGGCGTATGAAATCGGCCACCTTCTCGGCTACAAGCGCCGAGTTCGGCTGGAAACCCGCTGGCGTCTCCAGCACAGCCATGCGAATGGGCGGCTCCAAGCGCTGCATCAGCCAGTCGTAGATACGCTGGCTGCTGGCTGCAGTTTCGCCAGAGCTAAACAGAACAACAAGGCCTGGTTGTGGTGACAGGATCGCATTCTCCCTTCAGCGGAATCCATCCACAAACTGGGCCACCGCTTGCATGAACTCCTCGGGACACTCTTCGTGTGAAACGTGACCGCAATTGGGGATCACCGCCAGTTCCGCACCGGGCAACTTCCCAGCAAGGCGCACACTCTGCGCGGTCGGCACCCAGGTGTCGTCGTCCCCAGTAATGACTAGGGCTGGCATAGCGATGCGCTCAAGCTGCCCCTCTAGGCCTAGAGGCCGCCCGGCCAAAACGAACTCCCAGAAGGCACGATCCCAGTTGTCGACTCGTAGTGGTTTCTTGTAGCCGGTGACAACCTCCGGACTGATCTTGCTGGGGTCGTGCCAAGCCGTCGGCAAAGCGCTCTCCAGCCGAGGCACGAGATGACGCACCAAAAGTGGACCCAGTCGCTGTATCTGGGGAAGCCGGAGCAGCCAGCGAGTCCACGACGGCCCGACCCCGCCTCCCTCAATAGCAGGACTGACAAGTATCAATGCTTGCACACGCTCAGGGAAGTGTAGGGCAGTCAGTACAGCAATCGTACCCCCGGCCGAATTGCCCACCAGGATCGCTTGCTGCGCCCCGAGCTCATCTAGCAGCCCGACGGTCAGCCGAACCTGCGCATCAGCAGTATAGGGGTTCTCGGTCGCCCAATCGCCAGGCAGGGGGCGCTCGGTCAGGCCAAAGGCAGGACGATCAAAAGCGACCACCGTGCCAAACTGAGCCAACGGCGTCATCACCTCACGCCAGGAGAACAGGCTGGCGCCAAAACCATGAAGCAGAAGCAGCACCGGTTGCCCTTCGCCAACAAGCTTATAGTGCACGTCCAACCCATTGACATCCACGAATCGGCTGTCAGAATCCGCTAATTGCAGCGCTGGGACGGTGTCCTCAAGCGGCGGGATAGGGATTAGAAACGGGCCAAAGAGCAGCACGACCAGCAGTACAGTGATTAGGATCACAACGAAACGAAGGAAACCTTTCACGGGCTCACTCCAACGGAATATGCGAGCATGCGGCTGATTATAGCATGGACTGCAACCCGTGCATAGTGACGGCGGCCAAGAAGTGGAAATGCCCTTAGGTTGACCCGACTCTGGGTACAGTGTGGACTGCACGGCACGTTCAGGACTTGCCCTGATCACGCTTCCTGCTATGGTTTGAAAACTGTTCTCACCCGATCGCTCTAGGATTGCTGGACACGGGACATTGACATTCTGCATAAATCTTGGCATAATTAGAGAGGAGCAAGTGACAGCTGGTCCTGCCGAGAGGACCTCAGGTCGCGGAACATCGTGCCCCGCGGGACGAACCGCCCCGTCAGGCGGGACGAACCGCTGCACGCGAGGCATTGAGAGCATTTGATGCCTTGATCAAACGTATCCTCCGACAGCGAAAGGAGGCACCATGACCCGACTCACA
>Ga0209427_10001200_pt1 | contig 29510 bp, 28 predicted proteins | sample DeeMarSWOR136_30_FD_187465 | JGI IMG/M metagenome (GOLD analysis project Ga0209427, IMG submission 187465) | Marine sediment microbial communities from White Oak River estuary, North Carolina - WOR-1-36_30 (SPAdes) (version 2) | ecosystem: Environmental > Aquatic > Marine > Intertidal zone >...
ATTATCGCCCAGGGTCGCTTCGACTACCCCTGGCTGGGTGTGCATATCTCGGATTTAACACCGCAACAGGTACAGGATATGGGCCTGGAATCCATCAGCGGCGTACTGGTTAATCAGGCAGTGCCCGACGGTCCGGCTGAGCTAGCCGGGGTTCAAGCTGATGATATTATCATAGCCATTGATGCTGCAGAGATCAGAGACGTGGCCATACTGACATCATATCTGGGAGAAAACAAAAGCCCTGGCGACACCGCGACGCTCACGGTAATCAGGGGAGCAGCCACGATAGACGTATCACTGGAAGTTGGCCTGCGAGAATGAAAAATACAGAATGAATTTTAAGGTGAAGATTCCTTAACAATCACTAGTTCAGACCCTTCCGAAGTGTCTTCCACATCGAGGGTAACGTTCTGCAGGCTATCGGCTAACTTTTGTTCCACCGCCAGAATTTTGGCATCCTCGTGTTCCACTACTTTATCACCGGGCATTTCGACATCCAGAATCAACCCCAGACCCTTGTGGCTCTGGGTTAGCCTTAATAAGGCGAGAGGGTTGTCCATCTTTTCAGATAAGATTTTCTTTAACTCTTGCTTGGCTTTTTCCGTTACCTCAATCATTACTAATCCCCCCTTTTGCAAATTGCCCTGTTACCTGAAGCGCGTTTACCTCTGGTTCAGCTCTTCGAACGAAACACGCAGATTAATCTGATTATTTGTGGCCTTGGCCACATCATCCGGTGAAATGAACAGGTCTTTATCTAAGTCTCTCCGACGCACCACAAATTTTCTTATATCCCCTGACCAAGTATCACGTACGATGTGGTCAACCGTGCCCAGTTTTTTACCGTCCCGGTCTACTACCGCAGCATTGAATTCTATTTCCATCTTTCTTTCACCCGAAAAATAAAAGCTGGACATTATCCAGCTTTGCAAATCAGTATATCAGATGACAATGTCCGTGTCAATAGGGCGCTGCTCGGTCAGTTGTGGCATTCCTTGCTATGATGCGCAGATATGTTCATCTTGCTTACCGAGAGTCAGTGGGTTATAATTAACGACGATTAGCAGGGAGGTTATTGGTGAAGGCGATACTGCTGGCAGCTGGCGCAGGCACGCGGTGTTATCCTTTTACCCTTCTTACTCCCAAGCTGTTCCAGCAGGTGGGTGGCATACCTCTTGTGGAATACATGCTCTCCTGGTTTGGCGGGACACCGGAAATCGATGCGCTATACATCGCAGTGCGGGAAGATAATGCCGCTACCACGCTCACCAATTACCTTGATAATAGAAAGCAATATATTGATCGTATCCTGAATCTGTTCTGCGAGTTGGGCTATCGGGTTGAGTATACCAATCCCGATATTGCGATACGGGTTATCCAGGCCAATGGCTGGGGGACAGGTGGTGATCTGCGCTGTGCTCTTGACCAGATAGTGGCTAGAGATTCCCTGGGAGATGATTTCCTGGTTTGTTACGCGGACTATATTTTAAATAGAGCGATGCCTGATGGTGCAATTTCCCTGCAGATGAACCTCTCGGATATTATCAAGTACCACCAGCATTGCCAGAAAGCGCTGGACACGGTAATGACGGTTGCTTTCGTTACTGTGCCAAAGGTGGAGGCCACCAGATTCGGCGTTGGTAAACTGGAAGATTATAGTGGCTGCAAGATTGTTCGCGACTTTATTGAGAAACCGGACATCGCAGAAACCCCCGAAGAACCGGTGGTGAATGCCGGGGTGTGTCTCATCAACAGCCAGTTTGTCCTCTCCGATATCGATAAATACTTGCCAAAAAGGCCGGATACAAGCCTGGAAAAGAACCTCACCGAACGGCTGGTCAAGGAAAAGAAGCCAATGATAGCTTCTTATCTACTTGACCTTGACGCATGGTTTGATGTGGGAACTCTGGAGCAACTGGTTCAGGCAAATATTTTTATCATCTCAAGGAAAAGATAGACAGCGATGAAGAAAGTTATCGTTACCGGCGGCGCCGGATTTATTGGCTCTCATCTGGCGGAAGAACTGGCCGCTCAGGGTTATGCTGTGGTTATCCTTGATGACCTTTCCACCGGGAAGAGAGAGAACATAGACCAGCTGCTAAAGAATAACTCTGTGGAATTCATCCAGGCAAGTGTGACCGATATGGCATTACTGCAGACGTTGTTCAAGGGAAGTGAGTATGTGTTTCATCAGGCGGCTCTGGCACGGGTTCCCCGCAGCATAGAAGACCCCATAACCGCAAATGAAATAAATGTCAGGGGTACGTTAAATATACTGATGGCTGCCAAAGAGAATAAGGTACGGAAGGTAATTTATGCCTCTTCATCCTCGGCCTACGGCAATGTGAATGCCTTGCCCCAGCGCGAAGACATGCTCCCCAATCCTTTATCACCTTACGCTCTGACTAAACTGGCCGGGGAGTATTACTGCACTATCTTCCGTCAGATTTATGGGTTATCCACGGTTAGTTTGAGATACTTTAATGTTTATGGACCAAGGCAAGACCCTTTTTCTCAATACGCCACTGTTATCCCTGCCTTTATCGGAAGAATGGCTCAAAATCAGCAACCTATAATATTTGGGGACGGCGAGCAGAGCCGGGATTTTACCTTTATACAAGACGTAATCTCGGCAAATATTCTTGCCGCGCTCAATGATGCGGAAGGTACTTATAATATCGGCAGTGGCAGTAATATTACTATAAATCGTTTAGCTAAAACTATCGGTGACCTTATGCAGAAAGACCTGGAACCGATATACCATGAGCCTAGGCTTGGGGATCCAAGGCATACCCTTGCCGATATATCTAGTGCTAAGGGATTTGGATATATACCAAGGTGGAAACTGGAAGACGGACTCAAAGAAACTATCCCCTTCTATACTGGTGCCATAACCCATCCACGGAAGCATGTTTCTTGAAAAGGCAAGGCCAACTTAGATTAGGATGCTAAAATCCTTCTCTCTGAGAGACTAGAATATTGCAGACAGTAATCGCTATATGAGAGACGAACTAAAAATTAACAATGTTGTGGTCTGTATCGTTGGGCTGGGGTATGTTGGGTTGCCTTTAGCACGGGCATTTGCGGAACATTGCACTGTAATTGGTTTCGATATTGACAAACATAAGATAAGCTGTCTGAGTAAACAATCTACGGGCTCAGACCGGTCTAATTCAGGTGATTCAACGCTGTCGACCAGACTCCCTTCTAAGCTGACTCTGACTTCGGATCCCAGGCAAATGAGTCAAGCCGAGTTCATTATTATTTGCGTCCCAACCCCGGTAAACAAATCGAAACGCCCTGACCTCTCCTATATTAAGAATGCTGCGAAGACTGTAGGCCAGAATATGAAAAGGAACAGCATAATCATCCTGGAGTCAACAGTTTATCCCGGCGTTACTGAGGAAATAGTAGAGCCTATTTTAGAAAAAGAGTCAAACTTAAAATGTGGTAAGGATTTCAAGATTGCATACTCCCCCGAGAGGATAAATCCGGGTGACAAAAAGCATACAATTGATAAAATCACCAAGGTGGTAAGTGGAATTGATGAGCAGACTATTAAAGCGGTATCTGAACTTTATCAAAAGATAGCACCCCGTATTTTTGTGGCTAAGGATATAAGAACGGCTGAAGCTGCCAAGGTCATAGAAAATATCCAGCGTGACCTGAATATTGCTTTAGTAAATGAGTTATCTATTATTTTTGGAAAGATGGGTTTAAATACAAAGGATGTTCTTGATGCTGCCAAGACCAAATGGAATTTTCACAGTTATGCACCTGGGCTGGTAGGAGGGCACTGTATTCCTGTCGACCCTTATTACCTAGTTCATCGCGCAAATCAGTTGGGCTACCATCCTCGAGTAATCTTAGCCGGCAGAGCTACTAATAACTACATGCCAAAGCATATCGTTGATATGGCTATCCGAGCCCTAGAGGATGCAAAGAAAGTGACCGAGGGCTCTAAGGTGCTGATCATGGGACTGACATATAAGGAAAATGTCACTGATACCAGAGAGACTCCAATAAAGGAATTAGTGGACGGGCTGAAACACCATGGGATTAGGATTTTTGGGTATGATCCTGGAGTTAATAACATCGAAGACAGATTTGAAATCGACAGCATACATGATCTTGGAGACGTGAGGGACATTGACTGTACGATTATAGCCGTGGCTCATGATGTTTTTAAAGATATTTCCTTGGACGAAATGAGGAGGTTCATGAGCGATACTTCAATAATGATAGACATTAAAAGGATATTCGATGAAGAAAAGGCTAAAGAAAGAGGTTTTATTTATCTGAGTTTATAGACGCTGATGATTTACATGGTTTTCAAATCTCCATTGGCAAGGAATTCAAACGGAACCAAGTAGCTAAGGTGGGTAATGTGAAGCGTATCTGTATAATTGGAACCGGTCATGTGGGATTGGTTACAGGAACATGCTTGGCTGAACTTGGACACAAGGTAATTTGCATGGATGATGACCTTGGGAAGATTGAAAGTTTAGCTGGCGGTTCCATTCCCTTTTACGAGCCTGGTCTGGAATCATTGGTGGTTAAGAATATGAACTCCAGAAAACTATCTTTCACCACCAGCATAGAAGAGGCAGTGAAGCAGTCAGAAATCGTTTTTATATGTGTAGGAACCCCGCAAAAACTAAGCGGTGAGGCAGATTTGACATCTGTAGAGGTCGTTTCGCAACGCGTAGCAAAAGCAATGAACGGTTATCGTTTGATTGTGGAAAAAAGCACAGTGCCCGTAAAAACTGGAAGCTGGATAAAGAAAACAATCGAGATTAACAATCCCAATAAAATCGATTTCGATATGGTTTCCAACCCGGAGTTTCTACGAGAAGGTAAAGCAATACAGGATTTTATGCATCCGGATAGAATAGTAATCGGCGTAGAAAATGAAATGGCAGCAAATGCCATGATTAGATTGTATGAGCCTTTAAAAGCTCCTTTTATTGTGACTAATATTGAGACCGCAGAGCTTATCAAGCACGCGTCCAATGCCTTTTTGGCGTTGAAAATATCTTATATTAATGCCATCGCCAATATCTGTGAAAAGGTGGGGGCAAATGTCACCAAGGTTGCCGAAGGGATGGGCTACGATAAACGGATAGGGCGAGAGTTTCTTGATGCTGGAATCGGTTATGGCGGCTACTGCCTGCCGAAGGACACAGCGGCCTTTATTAAGATAGCTGAGGAAGCTGGATATAATTTTGAACTTCTGAAGATGGTCCAGAAAATAAATGACGACCAGCGACAGCAGATAGTTGAAAAAACGAGGAAGGCATTATGGAATCTAAACAACAAAACTATAGGGATACTTGGGCTGTCCTTTAAACCAAATACTGATGATATGAGAGAAGCTCCTTCAATGGATATTATCAGGAAATTTCAAGAGGAAGGGGCGCAGATAAAAGCTTATGATCCACAGGCAATGGAAAACGCCAAAGCGATTTTCGGGGATATTGAATATGCTAAAAACGCTTACGAAGTTGCTGCTGGGAGTGACGTGCTGGTTATAATTACCGAATGGGAGGAGTTTAAGAATTTGGATCTTTCAAAGATTAAGAAATTACTCAGGCAGCCAGTTATTATCGATGGGAGGAATATCTTTGATCCGGATGAGGTAAAAAGATTGGGATTTAATTACCAAGGAGTTGGACAGTGAGGGTGGTTATCACAGGAGGAGCAGGTTTTGTTGGGTCGCATCTTTGCGAATTTCTACTCTCCCAAGGAAATAGTGTAATTTGTATAGATAATCTTATCACCGGAAATAGAGCAAATGTCCAGCATCTAACTGGTTACAGAGATTTCAAATTCTTTGAGCAGGATGTTACCAAACATTTCCACGTAGATGATGAGGTAGACTATGTCTTCCACTTTGCTAGCCCAGCTAGTCCTATTGATTTCATAAGATTCCCAATTCAAACTTTAAAGGCAGGGGGAATTGGAACTCTCAACGCTCTGGGATTGGCTAAACTAAAAAAGACCAAATTCCTGCTCGCCTCAAGCTCAGAAGTTTATGGCGATGCCATTATTAACCCTCAGAAGGAAGATTATTGGGGAAATGTGAACCCGATTGGACCTCGAGGCGTGTATGATGAAGCAAAGAGATTTGCTGAGGCCTTAACCATGGCCTATCATCGCCAGCATGGCATTGATACTAAGATCGCCAGAATATTCAATACCTATGGGCCAAGAATGAGAGGGAATGACGGCAGGGCTATTCCCACCTTTATTACTCAGGCTTTAAATAATGAGCCTTTGACTGTCTTTGGGGATGGCTCTCAGACGCGAAGCTTTTGCTATATTTCGGACCTAGTTCAAGGAATATATAAGTTGGCCACTTCCAGCACAAACGAGCCGGTAAACTTAGGTAATCCTGAAGAAATCACCATTTTAGCTCTAGCCAAGAAAATAATAAAGTTGACAAACAGCAAAAGTAAGGTGGTCTTTAAAACGTTGCCCGAGGATGACCCAAGGGTTAGACGTCCTGATATAAGCAAAGCTCGCTCTCTGATAGGCTGGCAGCCAGTGCTAACACTGCAGAACGGATTAACAGAAACCATTGAGTGGTTTAAAAACCATTAGATTTACCTGAACACTTCATCTGTCAATTCAGAACATTGGCGATTCTCTTCGAGGAAAAACGGTGGAACCCGGTGGATATACTCCCCAGCTTTCGGATAAGAATTGAGCAACCGGAATAACAAAGAGTGGAATATTGCTCTCTATATTTCTGCAAACGGCGGGGGGATATTTAGAGGGAAGCGTCATTCATGGGAAGCATGTTAGTAAGTAAGATTCAAGAGAAAACGATAGAAGCAATAAACCGCTTTGGGAATTATCTCGGGCTAGACTTGAAGTATTACATCAAGAATAGCGCTTATTTGCTTGCTGAATATGTGGTCACCACTGCATTCGGCGCACTATTATCCATCGCTCTAGCCAGGGTTTTAACACTCAGAGTATATGGAGAGTATAACTTTTTAATGTCAATACTGGGCATTTTAGCAATCTTCACTCTACCGGCAATGAATTCCTCAATGGTACAGGCGATTTCCAGAGGTTACGATGGCGTGCTATCGACTGGAACAAAGGAAAGATTGAAATGGAGTACCATAGGCACCGTAACCATTTTAGGCTTAGGAGTTTATTATTACTTAAGTGGGTCAGTCTTACTAGGTGTGTGCCTGATGTGTTCCTCAATAATTTTCCCCTTCTATAACAGTTTCGTCAGTTATCGCACTCTTTTTACGGCAAAGAGGCGTTTCAATGAAGCTGCGAAATATGGCGCCATTACCCATCTCATTGCAATACCGATAACCATCCTTGTCACCTATCTGACCGGGAACCTGGTACTGATAATAATCGCCTATTTCGCTTCGTTTTCACTGCTTCGTGGTTATTTATACCGCGTTGCATCAAGGAATATGCAGAATAAAGACATTGATAAAGAAGCCATACCGTTTGGCAGACATTTAACGGTAACAGAGATTCCAGGAATTATAGCAGAACATTATGATAAATTGATTATCGCGCTATTTCTCAGCTTCCCTGAAGTAGCTGTTTATTCGGTTGCTTTAGTCTTCTCCAACCTGTTAAATCCGCTTAGGTCCGTTATTCCTTCCTTGATTTTCCCCAAGCTTTCCCAGATGGACAGGGATACGGCATACGCGGAGGTAAAGAAGAGATGGCCTTTTGTTACTCTAGGATTTGCTATTGTATGCGGAATATTGATTTTGCTGTGCCCTTACGTTATACCTTTGCTTTATTCACAGAAATATGTGTCTTCGATTTCCTACGCTCAGCTTCTTCTAATATCAATTATCCTTACCGCTCCATTGCCGATTTTTAATAAAGCTTTATTTCTTTCTCAGAAGGAGTTGGGTAAACTATACAAGGTTAGAATATTTCATGCCGTTGTGGAAATAACCCTGATGACTGCCCTCACCTGGACAATGGGGATTTTGGGTGCGGTTATTGCTAAAATGCTGACTCGGTTTTTCCTCTTTCTATATGAATTGAGATTGATAAGGGAAAGTTAGATTTTTGCCCGGAGCTTTAACTTTTTGATACTTAACCTGATCCTCTCTTCTTCCGCGCTTTCCCAGCTTCTGGAGATAACGCCGGTATCATATAACTCTTTACAGAGACCGCTAAAGGAATTTAATACCCCGTATTCTTCTTTAGACAGGTCATTGAGTTCCCCGGAATCCTCATCGAGATTAAATAGCTCGGCCTTCCCGTTGCTGTAGCTGATGAATTTATAATTACGCTGCCTTAAAGCTACCGCTTTGTAATTAAACTCGGGCATTTTTCTATTCCACTCGTCAAAGCTCTTCCTGCTTCCGTAAAGCTCCGCCGGGGAATCTAGTTGTTCGGCAATGCCTATTCTATCTTCCTGAATATCTCCTGAATTCAGGCTCATGCCATCTAAATGAGTTGATGCTTGAATGCCGAGATAATCTAAAATCGTGGGCACGATATCCACCGTCTGGACAAGGACATTATTTACGCCCTGGCGCTCGCTTCCCGGCCATTTAATTATCAGTGGGACATGCAATACGTCCTCATAGAGGACATGCCAGTGGCCTAACATATTGTGGTCGCCGAAGCTTTCCCCGTGGTCTGCGGTAATTATTATTAAGGCATCATCATATTTCCCCGCTTTTTTCAGATACTGGATAAACCTGCCGAGAAGTTCGTCAACATACATGATTTCATATTTATATAACTTCAGCAGAATTTGCCTCGACGCTTCATCCAGAAGCTTTGAGTTTATAACGTTGTTCCAGTGCGATAGATTAAAATTCCTCACCTTCAAGTAATCTCTGGCGGATACGGATTTTCTCCAGTACCTTCGGGGCGGGTGATAGGGCGAATGAAGGTCAACGAAATGAAACAGGAGCATCACTGGTTCCTCAAGACCGAAGCTGCGCAATATCTTGAACAGGTCTTCGCTTGAAGCGGTGGGGAATAAGTTGTACATCCTCCCTAGATAGCTTAAATATTCCAGCATACTGGCTAACCTGGCATCCAATGATTTGAAAGTTGTTCTTGGTTTCGGTATCCCCATGAGTTTGCGCCAGGGTAGATTGATATTCTGATCAAAATCTTTGGTCAGATTACGGACATTCCTCAGGACGGAATAGTTTACAGACTTATAACCTCTTTCTTTTAAGAATGCCGGGATTGTTTTTTCTGCCTTGCTTATTTTGGAGGTAAGCCTCGCCCCCAATTTTGATGGATACTTGCCCGCAAGCAGCGAGGCAAATGAGGGATAAGTGTGATTGGAGCAGGACATCATATTGACAAAGATTTCACATTCATTCACCCATTCATCTATATTTGCGGTGATTGTCTCAGCATTCTCATTAAAACACGAAACGTGGTCTGCTCTTAACGCGTCTATGACGATAAGGTATATGTCCGGGTCTTTTTTAGAACGACTGGGCAACTCTCATCTCCAAATTTGTTATTAATAGCTAGCTAGGATATTTTATTTTCTCAATCGTCTGATTCTAGCGAGGGCATTCGAGATAAACGCTTGGAGATTCCGCGGCAACCTGGAGTATACCCGCAGGCTGGCGTCACCAAGCCTGTATGCCCGGCGGGACGGGACGGGCTCGGCAAAATCAAATTCGCCATAACACCAGAGGTCCGGCACAGCTTTTTTCCTGAGCACCTCTTTGGGGGACTCCGCCGGGTATCCTATAGCCACCAGTGCTATTGGGTCATAATGCCAGGGCAGTTTCAGCATTTTTCGCAGGCATTCTTTCGGTGGCAGGGCACAGAACCAGCATCCTCCTAGGCCAAGGGAGTGGGCTGTAAGCAGCATATTCTGTATGGCGGCAGCGGCGCTTTGAACGTGATCCTGGTACTCAGGATTGCGGGTGCGGTTATCATATATCACGAATATGCCCACAGGCACGTTCTTCAGCTTGACCACTCCCTGCTTTATCAACTCCCGCTTTCTCTCCTCGTCCTCGACCACGATGAACCTCCACCCCTGCAAGTCGCAGGCAGAAGGGGCCCAGATGGCTGACTCCAATACCTTTTCAATCAGCGTCTTCTCCACCGGTTTTCTGAGGTATTTCCGGACGCTTCTTCTTTTAAATATCGCCTCTTTGAGTTCCACGCAGCTCTCACCTATCCTTCAGCAGGTTATGCAGCTCCGGATTCTGATATATTGGTTTCCCCAGCATGAATAAAATGAGCGCCTTCATAAAGAGCGAGACGTATTTAGTTTTTATCCCGGGGTTCACTATCTTGCCACCAGTTATATCTACTGAGAGCACATATCCTTTCTCCGTTCGATGATGCTCCAGCACCCCGTCAAAAGCCCTCAAGGCAGCTGCCCTGTATTTATCTTCGCTCGTCAGTTCGTGCAGCTTCATCAAGGCGATAACCATATCTGTTTCCGAATCCAGATAGCTATAGCTGGCGTCAGCCTCGGCAGGGAAAAGGCCGGTAGAAGCGCTCTGCCGGTTCAGCCAGAAATCGGCTACCTTTTCAGCCAAAGTCAGAAACCGCTCTCGTTTCAGCAGCCACATGCAGTCGCACAGGAAATCAATGACGGCAAAACCGGCCGTCAGGTCTATGGTGGTCCTAGTTTGCACCGTTCCGTTGGACGACTCGAGGTGCCGGTACACTCCCCCTTCTGCGGAAAGAGCGTTCGTCTCGACGGAATCAACCCACCTGTTTATGTCAACTTCGATTTCGGGATTCTGTCCGACCTTGTACAGTTCTAAAAACCCAAACAGCGTATTGGTATTATGCTTCATCAAATTTATTACCCTGAAACTCTTATAGAGGCCCAGCACCCGAGATAAGAATCGGTTATTGCTCACAACATAGAGATTGGGGAAAAGGCTAGTCTCTCTGAAAACAGGGATACTTCTCATCCGCTTCCAGATGTCTGTGGCTATCTTTAAATATCTACGCTCCTCAGTCAGTACATACAGGTTCGTCAACAATTCGATGAATGTGCCGTCAACAGAACTGAAAACTGGCAGAGCCAAGTTCAGCTTGTGCAGATAAAAGGAGCGGAATCCGTTATCCCGATTCAGCTTTTTGAGTATCTGCTCGGTTATCTCAACGGCAAGGTTAATAATCTGATCATCTTTTTCCAGCAAGTAGTAGTCAATCAACCCTAAAAGCAAATCGGTGTGCTCAAATGCGGTTGAGAGGGGAAGCCCGAATAACCTGGCTCTCGGTTTTAAAATCCCTCGTTCAAGGTGCAATTTCAATGATGCTATTTGCTGACGGCAGAATTGCTCATTGCCGAAGAACCTTACGAATGGCAAATAGTCACCCAGGTCATTCAATATGTGATCGGAGCTGATGATTCTTCCGTCTATGCCATCCAGATAGGTAACAGGCAAACCATCCTGTCTCAGATAGTCCGCAGTAAACCACCTGACTATCTCCGCTGATCTCTCAGCTAGATGCTCTTTCCTGCCCCTGACCTCATGGGTCTTCATGAAAAGGTGATCGTCCTTCCGTAATAATCCATAGGGATAGTGCAATTCTGACAGAGTTTTGGCTCCATCTTAACCACCGCTTTCCGCATCCTTTTGTATCTCTCGCTTTTCCATATCTTCTGAAATTTTTCCTTGAAAATGTTCCCGACAACAAGTTCACCGTTAAAATCATAACAGCACATGGTAACATCACCATTCCACAGTATAACGCTCTGTCTCAGCCACCCGCATACCTTTGGCCTTGCCTTAAGCTGTGGTACATCGTCCTTTATCCTAAATCTGGATAGCTCTTCCTGAGATGGCAACCATTCTTTAGCTAACTGTTTTTTTCTTTCCAGCCCCACCCAGCTCCCTAAAGATAGGGTCTTCAACATTAAGCTATCAACACCTAGATTTCCGGCTAATTCTACAATTTCATCTATCTCATGCTCATTATGCTTCATCACGACAAATTGTAAGGTAATGTGCGGTTTTTGAAATTTTTCCTTGCGCTTTTTTTGGCATAATCGCCGGATATTTTCACGTACCTCCTCGAAATTGCTACCTACTCGGTAATGTTCATGAGTTTCTTTGCTCGCTCCCTCCAGGCATACAATTAAGTTACTTATTCCGGAATCGAAAACCTCATCTAGATACCTGTCAAGAGGTGTAGTATTGGTGCTCAGCCCGGTTCTAATCCCTTTTTCCTCCGCATATTTCGCCATCTTGAAGATATCTTTGTTGAGCAGGGGCTCACCGGCAAAACCCATATTGATCACTTTGGTAAAAGAGCTGACTTCATCCACAATGGCTTTAAATTTATCCAAGGACAAGAACCCTTTCTCCCTTTTCATGTTTTGTGCCGTTGGACACAGGGGGCAGCGCAGATTGCAGACATTGGTCGGCTCAATGATGAGTTTACCTGAGAACCCAAAGTCAAAGAACCGATAGGGTAAATGAGGTAAAATCAATGAAGCTCCCTGCTGTAAAAGTTTATTTCTTAACGTCCTAAGCAAAGCGATTCTCCTTACCCTCATCTATTTTGTGGATATGAATTCCAATATTCTCTCTGCCCTCTTATCCCAGGTGTACTCTTTCACTTCTTGATAGGCGTTCCACGCTATACTCTTGGCAAGTTCTTCATTATCTAGAACCCTTCTGATTCCTCTTGCCAATGCTTTGTCATTATCTGGTTCTACCAAGATAGCATTCTCCTCGCTTCTTAAGATCTCTTTCAGCGCAGGCAGTTCTGAAGCCACAATTGGCCTGTTTGCCGCCATATATTCAAATAGTTTTAACGGAGATGTAAATTCGGACAACCCTTTATTTATATTCGGCAAGACTAAAACATCTGAAGCTGCCAAGTATTTAGGAACCGTCGCGGGAAAAACATGGCCTACAGAAACAACGTTTAATATTTCGTTCTTTTCGATAAATTCCTTGAATTTTAGAGACTCTTCTTTCGTTCCTCCAACGAAGTAGGCAAGGTGATTGCTGGGAAGGCTTTTCATGCTCATTGCTAGAACATGGACACCTTTCCAGTCATAGAGGTTACCGGTATAGCAAATTATCTTTTTATCGTGCGGTATCCCTAACTCCTGGCGAGCGCCTTCCTTTGATAAAGTGCTATCGAACATTTCCAAGTCTACCCCGTCTGGAACCACCATAACTTTCCATTCTGGGACCCCTTGATTTACATATGTTTTTTTCAGCTCATTGGTTATTACCACTAATCGATCAATCATACCCTTTTTCATTAAGCCGTTTACCAGTGGCTCAAAAGCATGACTCTCAAAACAGACCCTTTTACGGGGAAATCTCCCTAAGAGGGCAAAATAACGGTCACGGGTATAATAAACATCCGTTCTCCTTAAAAGAGAATAAATGATGGCACAGAAGGCAAATGACATCGCTTGAAATGTAAAACGGAGGTGGAAGGGGAAACTCCCAATGTATGCATCTAGCCATATTAAGTCCAAAGAAGGCAATTTAACTATTTTGAACTTATTTACAATATGGTAGTGATGCCAAAAATCCACGACCTCCTTCATCTTCTTGTTCGTTTGGAATCGGAAAGGCAAGACTAGGCTAACATTTGTCCCGCGCTTAGCGAACGCCTCGCACATCTTCATTATCTGATATGGATGAGCCTTTTCACTCGGTATCCTTGCATTGGCAACATATTGCATATTTATTTTCATTTGTCTCGATAAACCTAGAATATCTTCACCGAAGTTTCATAAGGTTTTCCGGTGGGAATAGCGGTAACTCAGCGTAATTTGCCAACATATTCTGCATTTTTGCTTCCATTATTTCAAGGCAGCGCTGCTTAAACGGCGCCTGATTCTGCGTATCTCTACGATTTTACGTGCTGCTTTCTCTTCCATCGTCATATGTGTCAGTATTTTCTGTTTCAACTCCTTAGCCCGATTCGACTCTTTGTCTATAACATTCGACTGTTCGTATGGGTCGCTTTGTAAATTATACAACTCTTCCCTGTCATCAGCGTGGTAGATATATTTCCAACCATGTGACCGGCATGACATCTGCATGTTTACCACTTGTGGTTCATCGGGAGATTTACCTTTCTCGCAGCCCTCACTGATGACATATTCATCAATGTCCATCGGTCTACCCTGCAGCAACGGCATCAAGCCATCACCCATATAATAATCAGGTTTGCTGATACCATTTAAACCGAGAATGGTGGGCGCCAAATGCAACATACTGACCTGTCTTTCAATTCTCCTGGGTTCTAATTCTGGACCGATTATCAGCAAGGGAACCCTGAGCAGTTCCTCATAAAGCTTGGCATGGTGTGCGAACCCTCCGTGCTCTAATAATTCATCACCGTGATCGCTGGTTATGATGAAGAACGTGTTCTCAAAATTAACTCCTCTCTTATCCAGGCATTCCACTAACTCCTCTAGGTAATGGTCAACGTTCCTGACCTCAGCGTCATATAGGTCAGCGATAGACGAGACACTTTTCTCGCTTACGTCAGGCCGTTCGTCCATGATTCTTTTATTTAATTCTTTCATCTCGGAATAGGAGATTTTTTTGGCTGTCACTTCCTCAAGAGATTTTATGGGCGGGAAATATGGAGCATGGACGCTCATATAATGGACCCAGAGGAAAAAAGGTCGTTTAGTGCCTTTGAGAAAGGATAGAATTTTTCTGTTCACTCGCTCTGGAGAGGGATATGGGCGAAATGGTTCTCCTTTGACTCTGGCGGCAAAAAAGTGCATGGCAGCGTGCGCCAATCTGTAAAAGCGGTTTCCTTTTCGTTCGTACAGAGGATCAACGCAGACATCAAATCCTCTCCCATATTTCCGATAGTAAGTCAGGAGTGGATTGGAATTGAAAGCCAATGTGTGATAGCCATGATTGTGTGAAATTTCCGCTACTGTTTGGCATTCTCTAGGCAATTGCATAAATCCTTTGTCCGGGAGGCGTAAGAGAAGGAACGGATATATCGAGGCGAAGAGGGCCGGAAAAGATATGATCGTACCTGGACCGACCGATATTGCCTCGGTAAACAGGCAGCCTTTTGCCGCCATATCATCGAGATTAGGAGTGATTTTTCGAGAGCAACCAATGCAACCTAATCTATCGGCGCGTAGAGAATCAATTGTTATCAAGACCACATTGTGCTTCATGGGTTTTAACCAATGGACTCCAGCACTTTTACTACCCTTTTACCCCCAATTTACTGGTTCGTTATATACGTGATGCGCACCTTAGCTTATCTTTCGGGCTGCCAGACATAGATGTGAGCCTAGCCATTTAAATGGTGGAAAATTAATAGTTATTTCTTTTCTGACAAAGGGTATCTTTCCATCTGAGGTGATTTCGATCATTTGAAAGCCCATGCTTTGTAGTAATCTGGATAAAGATGCAGGTGTGTAAAATATCTTATGATCTTGATCACCAAGTGAATCTTCTCCCTTAAGAACAAATCTTAAGATTCTTTCAAGACTGTATACATTGGGACTATCTAAACACATTTTCCCACCTATCTTTAGGACCCTCTTTATCTCCCTTAAAAACCTTTCAGCAGACCAGAAGTGTTCAATCAGCTCCCCCAAATAAACACAATCAAAACTATCATCTTGAAATGATAATAACTCTGCACTGGCTAAAATTAATTCGCCTCTATTTCCTTTAAGCTTTGTCAGATTCTTCAGATTATTGTCTAAGCCGACGACTGTGGATGCTTTATTGTTGTCAATAATATTTCTGTGCATAAAGCCATTTGAGCCAGCACATCCGATGTCTAGGATTTTCTTTCCCTCAACGTGTTTGTTGACAAATACTGAGCGTCCTTTTGCAAAGTTACTCATCGCATTTTTTACAAAGTGGCAATTTTTTGTTGTACATTAAGTTATTGCGATAATTTTTGTATTTTTCGCTGTTCCAAATGTCCCTAAAACTTTTCCCCTCTTCTAAAATGTTTCCAAGGGCGAAATCTCCATTTATATCATAACAACACATTACGACTGTACCATCCGCTAGAATTACGCTCCTATTTTGCCAATATGAGCAAGTTGCAGAACGCCATTTACAGATTGTAATGCCATCACTGACCTCATACCTGTTTTTTACATCTTTTCTCTTTGGCAAATATTCTTCAGCCAATCTTTCCCTCTCATCTGAACCGTATACGTGGGAACAAAGATAAAGGCTCTTAAAATGTAGCCTATCTACACCCATCTTCTCGGCTAATTTATTAATATCTTCAATTTCATTTTCATTATATCTGGTGACAATAAATTGAAGCTCTATGTAAGGCTTAGCTTTCCTCAATCTACGTTTTTCATTACATAGATTTTTAATATTTTCGATTACATTTTCAAATCTTGCCCCGACTCTGAATTTTTCATATGAGTGCTTGGTGGCACCATCTAATGAAATAATAAGATGATCCAATCCTGAGTACAAGAGGTGCCTAATTGCTGCCGTATGGAGCAAGGTGGCGTTAGTGGATAGCGATGTGGATAGATTGTTTTTACTGGCATATTCAATCATTTTAAAAATGTCTTTATTCAACATGGGTTCTCCGGCATTGCTAAGGTAGATACTGTGAGCATACTTTTTAACATCGTCGATAATTATTTTAAAGTTTTCCAGAGTCATGGCTAATCTTTTACGTGTAATGTACTTCTGAGGTGCGGAACATAACGCACAATTCAAATTACAAATATTTATGGGTTCAATCATAATCTCATTCGGATAACCAAGTATACGGGCTTTTATTTGGGACTTAATTGCGTGTACGATTTTGGGGAAGTTCTCTTTCCGTAAGTCTAAAATATAATTGAATTTACTTTTGAGGAGTTTGAGTTTATTTTTCATTTATTCTCTAAATTCCGAGATGAGGCCACTTCATTGAAAATCTCGACCAATTTATTCACCAATTGTGATAGGCTATGATTCTTTATTACCTTTTCTCGGTTGTGTTTTCCAATTTTAAACCTAATATCTTCATGATTAATCATTACGATATCATCCAATTTCTCTGCCAGATCCCTAGGGTCTTGATGTTTAAATAGGCAGATACTATCATAAGGGTTCAACAAGTCCCAGAATGTTTCATTAGATACAATCACCGGTTTTTCGCACGCCATTGCCTCCAGTACCGCTTTATCTAAGCCGCCCGTTGGGCATAAATTCACATTTATGTCAGACTGCTGATAATATCTAATAATATCCCCGTAAGGCACAGAACCAGCAAATTTCACGTAATACTTTAATTCAAGCTCTTCAACCATTTTCCTTAATCCTGCATAATAAATTTCCTGAGATGCCATTGAAACCCCACCGACGATCAGGAATTCAAGGTTTTTCATACCCTTCTCTTTAACGAGAATATCAGCTGCTCTTATCAAAGTTTCGTGATTTTTTATCGGCGAAATCCGGCCCACAGACAGAATTACTTTCTTGTCGCTGCCTTTCTTCCTTCGTTTGGCAGGTCTGAATCTATCAGTGTCAATTCCGTGTCCGGTAATTATGACTTTAGCACTTCTTATCCTAAGACTCTCTTTGGAAGCGGTAACCATTTTGTTGGCTAAAAAATGGGCCATTCTCAATTCTCGACTTACATAGCCATGAGCGTACCAAGCAATAATCGGCTTGCGAAAAAGCTTGGCATAGGGAGCAGCGAGGATGGTGAAACTGGGGAACATATGGCAAAAGATAACATCCACTTTGGGGATTACTCTAAGCATCTTGCGATAAAAATAAAGGATTTTTCCTAACCTGCTCGCTTTCTCACCCAAGGAATACACAACAACGTTTTCAGGCAGTGGCACTTCTGCATTATGTCTCAAGGCGACCACATAGAGTTTTTCCACCTTTTTAGCCAGATTATCGATCCAGGCAGGAATAAATCCCCCGTCAGGGTCCTGCTCATCCACCAGGGGCGTAATCATCAACACTTTCATCTCAATTGGTGCTATCCCTAAATAATGTCGTTCTGAGATGCGAATCTAAAAAGACAGTCCAATTCGAAGCCAACAGAGAAATCAAAAGAATATGTAATATCCCCAAATCAGGTCGGAGCAGGAAGCGGTCGCCACCAGCTTGTCTCATCACTCTGATTAACTCAATTATAACATAATCTCTCAAAACGCCTTGTTTGTTTTTCTTTCCCGAGCAATTTTATAAACCGTTTGTATCGTGTCGATATATCTTTGGGCATAGCCTTCCATAGTAAATAGGTCGCCAGCCCTTTGTATTATCTTCCTGCTTTCCAGGCCCATCTTTATCGCCTTATCTCTGTCACCCACAAGAGTTAGAATTGCCTTTGTCAGGGAATCAACATCGTTTGGTTTTATCAAATAACCATTTTGGTTGTCTATGACCAGTTCTTTTACGCTACCAACATCAGTCGCCACCACAGGCAAGCCAACCGCCATCGCTTCAATTATCACCCTAGGAAGCCCCTCGGTCATAGAAGGCAGCACCAGCAGATCGGAATTCAACATGCGCTCCTTCACCTTTCCTGGAGGTAAATATGAAGTGAATTCTATTGAGCCTAGAATATCCATTTGCTCTGCCATTTTCCTCAATTCTGCTCTATAGTTGCCCTCTCCCACTATAGCCAGACTTGCTTTAGGGTAACCAGCGATGACGTTCTTGAAAGCACTGATTAAATGATGAATACCTTTGAATTTAATGAGTTCGCCGACATAAAGGATATTAAAACCTTCCGGCTTCTTTGCTTCTGATTCAGCCTTTAAATCTAGGAACAATTCCAGGTGTACTCTGGGGAATATCGAAAAAGGTATAGCTGGAGCAAACTCTCGCATTTTCTCCATTGTTGATGATGATTCAGCTCGAAGCATATCTGCAGAAAAGATGGAGAATTTGCTAATGGCTTTGAGCATATAACGATAAAACGGTTTTATCAGTCTGTTTTGCTGAATCGAGGCAACTTCAATCCAATCTCCAAAAGCTTCAACTAAGAGCCCGAAGTCCAATCCAAGTAATTTTGATACTCTCTTGATTAAGGCGCAAGCCGCGCCTTCGAGGCCGGGCCGGACCAAAACTACATCAAACCTTTTCCGGGCAATAAGATAAAATAAAAAAGGATAAAATATGACTGGATAGAGCACCAAGAGAGGGAAGGGAAGCCACCTTTTAACTGAGGGGAGGAGATAAAAATAGGTGGAATCTATCTGCTTAATCTTTGGCCTCCAATTATCTGACCAGACTAAAACGTGAGGCTCGATATGTTTGCTCAGTAATTGGAACTTTGTTGCCTGGGTTATATCCAGATTAAAGGATATTCTTTCCGGAGTAGCCCAGAATGCTTTAATCCGCTTATTCGCAGCCAATTAAGCTCCCTCTATCGCTCTTTCTTCCTAACTTCTTGCACTTCCTTCAGTTTTTGGGCGGGATTACCGACATAGATAGCACCTCGTTTCGTGTTTTTGGTTACTACGCAACCGGCACCGATCAATGACCCTTCCTCAATTATCACACCTGGTAGAACTATAGCTCCAGCCCCTATACTGGCATTCTTTTTGATAATCGGGCCCTTCATCTTTATAGCTATTTGATTGGCATATTTATCATTGGTAAAAACAACGTATGGTCCGACGAAAACACCGTCTTCTATCCTTGAAAAAGCACAAATATATGCTGCCGAATGTAGCAGGACTTTGTTTCCGACCTGGCAATTCCCATCGATAATCACTTTGGAACCAACTATGGTGTCATCCCCGATAGTGGTATTCTCGCGCACCAAGGCATCATTCCCGAATTCAACGTTATTCCCCACCCTGACGTTTCCATAAATGGTACATCCCGACCGTATGATAACGTTCTCCCCCAGATAGCTCCCTTTATTCGCTGATCTTTCCAAGATATGCGAGCCTTTCTTGATATTGTTTCTGAGTTCATCTCTGTTCGGATAGCCAACTATTGAATTATCCCCAATGTAAGATCCATCGCCGATTCTTGCCGGGCCATAAATAACGACATTCTCACCTATTATCACTTTTCTCCCGATGGTCACTGATCCAACAATACGGCTGTGGGCACCGATTTTAAAATCCTGTTTACTGTTTACTTCCTTATCGGCCGGTCTCATTATCTCCCTTCCCTTACCCCGTAAGTCTTATACCATTCGATGTATTTTCTTATTCCGTTTTCGAAATCCACCTTCGGTTCCCAGTCCAATTCATTTTTCGCCTTTTCCGCTGATATGATTTTACCTCCGAAGTCACCCGGCCTTTCTTCTAGGTATTCAATGTGCACATTGCCGATTAACTTCTTTACCGTTTCGGCAACCTCTTTTACCGTTATCGGTCTCAGGCCTTCCAAGTTATACGTTTGATTAACTGCTATGTCCTTCAGGGCGGCGACATTCCCTTCGGCCAAGTCCTCCACATAGATGAAATTTCGATACTGAGAACCGTCACCGAAAAGCTGTAAGGTTTCGCCATTCAACGCCTTTCTGACAAAAACGGCTATCACCGAGCCTCCTCTTGCCTTAGGCCCATATGGGATGCCATACCTCAATATGGTGAAATTCTGGCCGAATAACTGCCGATAACTATGGCAGTATAATTCCGCAGCAATTTTTGTTGATGTATATACGTGGTTGGTTCTATGGATTTGTAAGGCTGTGTATTCATCCACCTTTTCTTCTGAAGATAACCCATATACCCAGATTGTGCTGGCCAGGATAACCCTCCCAATATCGTTTCTTCTTGCCGCTTCCAGCACATTCGCTAAACCCAAGATATTAACCTCACCCGCCTCTACGGGATTTTGATATACGTTTCTCACATCAGCCATTGCTGCAAGCATATAAACGGCATGATAGCCAGCGGCCAAGGCAACCGTCATCTTCGACAGATCGGTAATGTCTACGTAGATGTGACGGACATCACTTCTATGTGGTCTCATAATATCAAAGACGGTAACTTCGTGCCCATGTGCTACCAATTTATCCACAACGTGCGAGCCAATGAATCCCGAACCCCCTATTACTCCTATATCCATTATTATGCCAGTACCTCCCGTAAAGAATCGACGACATATTTTGCTTGTTCTTCAGTCATCGTGACAAACACAGGCAAGCATATCTGCCTCTGACAGATATCTTCTGCCACTGGTAATTCTCCACCTCTGAAACCGTATAGATTCTTGAATATGGGCTGTAAGTGACACGGCAGTTCATATATCTCTCCGCTCAGACTTATGCCATATTTTCCTTTGAGTTCTTCTTTGACTGTTGACCTATCGATCCCCTTTTCCAGGATGGCAACGTATTTGTAATAGTTTGACTTCATCTCAGGAGGTATTTTTACTGGAGTTACCTTATCAATCCTCTTTATTTCCTCGTCATATATCCTTGCTATTCTGCGCCTATTTCTGATGAATTCCTCCAATCTCCTGAACTGGGAAAGGCCAATGGCGGCATGAATTTCGCTCATCCTCCAATTACTGCCCATCTCTATATGTACATTGCCAAAGAACCCTGCCTTGCCCTGGTCTCGGAAAACCGCGGCTCTTTTATAGATATTTTCATTATCGGTCGTAATCATCCCTCCTTCTGCGGAGGTCATCACCTTTGTCGGGTAAAAAGAGAAGGCAGACGCAATACCAAAACTTCCTGCCTGCTGGCCGTTCAGGGTGCTGCCTTGAGCATGAGCGGCATCCTCTATCAGGAACAAATTACCCTTTCGACATATTTCCTGGATCTCCTTGATTTGGGGTGATATTATGCCTCCGATATGAACTACGATAACCGCCTTGGTATCCTTCTGGATATTCGTCTCAAGGCTTTGAGAATCAAGGCAAAGACCGTCATCTATATCGGCGAAAATCACTCTTCCCCCAGCGTGGATTACCGATGCCGGTGTGGCGAAAAAGGTGTTTGTGGGGACTATCACTGAAGAACCTTCTATATCCAGAGATCTCAAAATTATCTCTAAGGCGCTGGTTCCGCTATTGACAGCCGCTGCATATTTTGTGCCTATATAACGAGCGAATTTCTGCTCAAAATCTTTGCCATACTTTCCCAGAGTTAATTGACCTGACTGAAGGATTTCATCAAATTGCTTGACCAGCTCATTTCGATCATCTTCTGGAAAGTATATTTTAGCCGCAGGTATTTGCATATGCCTACCTCTTTATCTTAGCTAGCTTAACTCCTGTTATGTAAAACCGTCTCTAGCTCTTTTTCTAAAAGAGGAAGATTCACCTCCCAGGTGAATTTTTGCTTCACCAGGGTTAAGGCATTAGTTGCCAACTTCTTTCTCAAACCTTCATCATTAATGAGTTGAGCTATCTTGATCCTTAATTCATCATCGGAAGATGCCAGCAGGCCGGTTTTACCATCATCTATCACTTCTTTTACTCCTTTAACACTGGTGGCCACCAAGGGAACTCGGCAAACCATGGCTTCTATCACCGTATGGGGAAAGCCTTCAGATACGGAGTTCAATACCAGGAGATCAGATTCTTGAAGCAATTTAATCGTTTCGTCGTGATTTACTCTGCCGTGGAATTCAACTTGCTTATCGATCTCAAGCTCTTTCGATAGTCGCTGCAGGTTGCCTTTCTCAGGTCCCTCCCCTACAATCGACAGGCTGATACCCGGAAATTTTTCAGACAACTCCTTTACTACTTTCATAATTATATCTATTTTTTTGAGCCGGATCAGTCTTCCAACAGTTATGATATGCTTATTAAATACCCGGGGACGTCCACTGACGCTCTCCAAATCCTTAAAATCAACGGAATTATGAATCACACTTATCTTGACGGGATGAACCTTATAATATATGGTTAGGATTTCTTTGAGAAAATAAGAAGGGGTTATAAGCTTGTTTACATGCTTGAAAACGAAACGGTGCAACGAGAACCGCATCTTCGTCCCTACCCTGAACTTGGAAGATTGTAGAAAATCCTCTAGATTTTTATCCGTTTTCCCCTTTTCAAACTCACTTTCCCAGAGGGCGTCCCCGCCGACCCTTATTATCACCGGTTTTCGTATCAGCTTACCGATAATGAAAGAGCAAAGTCCAACTACCACCGGGTCCTGCGCGTATATCAACTCCATACCTCTGGAGGCAAACAACGTAGTGAAAAACAGCCTTATCTGTCTGAAGACAGTGCCTAATATCTTGTATCGTACCTTTACCGGCTTAACTTCTAAATTCTCCGTCTGTGGCTTTCCGTCAGTAAAGGCGACGATGCGTATTTTATGACCTTTTGTTTGAAGGCGCCTCGCCACTTCCATTGTATAGGTAGCCGGGCCCCCTATTTCCGGTGGGAAGATTGGCGTAGTAATAAGAATATTCACCGGAGTATCCTCAAACGTGCCGTAATACGTTCTACATTTCCCTTACTTTGGCTTTGTCGCACGCCCTTCAATACCGTTATATCCATAGTGGACTTCTATGTTCTCCAGACCAGCATCAGCGAACCACTTCCTTACTGTCTCAAGGGTCTGCGAATTTCGATAAAATGCCGCGAGGTCGTCAAAGGTATCAAGGATTGCCCATTCTTTCAGCATTTCCTCAGGCAGAGAATATTGCCCTTCGTAGTACGCTATCGATAGGGCCCAGTTAATAAGGTTGCCCTTTGGCAATTTGCCTATCAATTTGGCTGCCGGCCACATCAGGTTAATGTATTTTTCTATCCATTTGTAAAGCGTTTCCGGAGGAAGTCGTTTCGTGATAGGACGTAACCAGTAGTGCGTGGTCAGTACATACATCCAATTCCGGCGATAAACGTCAATAACCAGGCTACCACCGGGCTTGAGATATCTGGGAAGACTGAAGAAGGCTTTCTTCACGTCGGGGGTATGCTGGAGAACTCCTATACAGAACAGTCGGTCGAAGAAGTCAGCTTTAAATGGCATGGTATAAATATCACCCTGTACGATTAACACGTTGTCCTTGTTGCCATTTGATGCGTAATTCGCATCTACTGCATTGCTATAGTCCACCGAGGCTACCATACCCCCCGTTGAGGCAGCCTGTTCGGTGAACCTGCCGGAACCGCTTCCAACTTCCAGGATGGTTGAACCGGGCAATTGATGTGGCCAGCGCGTCTCCTCAAAGAAGCGAGTTTGTGATATGGTGGTATGGGTATGGCTGTCATATTGCGTTTTTGCATGCTTCTTCCACTGCAGACCGAACCCCGCCGCATAATTTTCCATGGGCACAAACCTCGGTATATGACGAACTATTGGAAAAACGGCTTCGCAATTAGCGCACTGAAGCATTCCAGCTTCGACCGAACCTTCATTCATACTATCAATTCTGGCTATGTTTACATCCCCGCTGCAACCGGGGCAAGCCAGATAGCGGACATGATGTTTTTTCACTTGCCTCCCCTCATCAATCAGAACTGTTTTTCAGATTACAACCATCATGCCGCCGCCCTATCACTGGCCAGTATTTGATAGACATCCTCCATGTCCTTCAACACTCTTTCCCAGGTAAACTTCTCTTTAACCGTTTGATAGCCGTTGGCGGCAATTCGTTTCGCCATAGTGCCATCCTCAATGACTTTTTGGATAGCCTTGGACAATGTTCCGGGATCTTCGGGTGGCACCAGCATACCATTTTCACCATTATTGATAATATCCGTGATGCCGCCCACTGCTGTGCCTATGGTCGGAATGCGACAAGCCATGCTCTCGATAAATGAGATGCCGAAGCCTTCGTTCACCGAGGGGCGGCAGAAAGCGTCGGCAATAGCCAGATACTGAGGCAATTCCCGATGCGGCAGCGCACCGAGCAGGATAACCCTGTTTTTCATTTTCAGGCTCCTTACCAGATTCTCAAGGCTCTTCCTCTGTTCACCCTCGCCGATGATAATGAGCTTTACGTTACCCAGAGGCTTTATTGCTTTAATCAGATAGTCCATACCATTTTTCGGGGTCAGTCTCGATGTGCTGACGATGATTTTTTCCTTTGCATTATAGCCAAGTTTTTCCCTCAGCTGGTGCCTGTCAAGGGGACGGAATACCGAGGTATCCACGCCATTGGGCACCACGGCCACGTTTCCGGCACCCAATCTTTTAGCTGCCTCGGCAAGGTAGGTACTGACGCAGTGAACCAGGTCCGCTCTTCTCAGCGTCCAGATTATAGAAGGCGTCTCCAGCGTCCTGATGAGCCGGGCAGATTCTTTAAATTCCCCGATATCTCCCCCCTGGAGAGTTATGAGCAACTTTTTATTTCTCTTGCTCAAAGCACCGCAGACCATCGCCGGATATATATGGCTGTGAATGAAGTCATAATCATATTGGCTGTCCAGCTTTAAACTTCTGGCAAACATACGCAGGACGCCGGCAAGTACACCGGCATATTTGATACCGGGTACTTTGACCCGGTATACGTTTACGCCGTTGATAACGTCAACTTCTTTTCGCCAGTCAGCGTATTCAATGCTCGGCTGGCCCAGCATCCCGGTGACGATATCAACCTGATGCCCTTTTGCCACCATGTATTCGGCCAGGTGCTGGGTGAATATCTCGGCACCGCCTACCCAGGGATAATATGCCCACTGCTGCATGAGGATTTTCATGGCTGTTCTCCGAGCCAGTTCTCGGTGCCGGCAAGATGGTATTCAATCCCGGCCGGGGTGAAATCGATTCCACACCATATGCCCGTGTTGTCCAGAATAAGTTTGCAATTTTTGAGGTTGGACAGAATCTGATTATGCGGGACTGCCTGATAATCGCGGTGGTCGGCCACAATCAATATGGTGTCAAACTGGCGCAGGTCATCGGGGAAACGAAATGTCTCAACGCCGCATATCTCTTTTATCTCTTCCGCTGAATAGTATGGATCGTGTACCTTGGCTGCGATATCTTTCTGTTTCAGGTAGGACACGATGCGCAAAGTCGGGCTCAGGGTATGAACCTTGAGGTCTCCTTTATAGGCCAGCCCCAGGATACCGACCTTCCGTACTCCTTTTCTGGCTACGGTCTCAGCGACGATACAGGGTAAGTCCCGGTCAGTTTCAATTGCCGAAGTCAAAATACTGAGCCGGTCCGCTTTTGGTGTGCCGGAAAGGACGTACTGGCTTGATAGCGGAATACAGTAGCCTCCTGTGCCGAAGCTGGGATGGTAGGTTCCGATATTCCATTTGGTGCCCACCAGCGCCAGAACTTCGCGCATATCAATATCGGGATAGGCCAGCGATAACTGGTTGGCCAGCGTTATCTCCACATGCCGATAGGCGTTCTCAATGCTCTTGACCAGTTCGGCGTGGCGATGGTCTTTGGTCGGCAGTATGGTCTCGCAGACGATACCGAGAACCTCTTTCATCATCGCCGTGGTCTCGGGGGTAGTACCTCCCACCACCCTGGGCAGATTCCTCAGGCTTTTCTCTGGACTGATAAACCAGTCGCGGCGCGGCGCCACGCCGACCAGGATATCTCTGCCTACCTTCATCCCTCTTTTCTCAAAGGCAGGTATAATCGTCCTTTCGGTTGTATTCGGCGTCAGCGTCGATTCAATAATGATGAGCGGTGGGTATTCCACGTTGACGTTGCGAAAGGTGGACAGCTTCTCAATCACATCGATAAGAATGCCATCATAGGGCACGTCATCTTTTTCCGTTGGTATACATATCAAATGTATCGGCATATTTGCACTGATTAGCTGCTGCCAATCGGTGGTTGCCTTCATCATGCCGGAGGTGACCAGCGGCTCGGTATCAAAGCCAAGCCAGTATTCGATGTTATGTATCGGTAATATGCTGTTGTTTATCTTGTCAACTTTGCCGGCATCTACGTCCGTGCCCAGGCACCTAACGCCTCTGCTGGCAAAATGGGCCATCGACGAATAGCCGATGTAGCCGATCCCCCAGATGCCTATGAGTTTTTCACCGCTCAGCAGTTTTTCTTTTATCATCATTTTACATCCGTTTTTCCTTCATTTTAGAACCGGCCAGCCGCAAGAACAATCTCTCATATTGCTCGGCTACCCTGTCCAGCGAATACTCTTCCATAATTTTACCTTCCTCCACCACCTCAACGCCACTCTCTATAAGCGGCACGATTTCTTCAAGCTGGTCGACCAGATGCAGATTGGGCGACTTTATATCGGGTACCCCGCCAACTCTGGTGGCGATAACCGGTCTGTCCAGAGCCAGAGCTTCCAGCACCACATTCGGTACCTGCTCACAGATTGAGGATAAGAGCAGTATATCGCAGGACCTGATTACCGACAGCGTCTCATCATGCGGTTTTTTGCCGAGCAGAACGACTTTTCCTGCCAGTTTAAGACGCTGAATCGATTTTTCAATGCGCGGTCGCTCCGGGCCATCTCCGACCAGCACCAGCTTGTATTTATGCTGCCAGTGAGCTAAGGTACTGATCAAATTATATACGTTTTTGGTTCGTATCAGCGCCCCAACGTGTGTCAGAAGTAATTCGTCATCCTCGATTCCTAAATCCCGGCGCACCTTTATAACGTCCGTTTCCGCTTTTACCTGATTAAGCGCCACCGGTTCAAGCAGGGTATTGCCTATGACTGCCATCTCTGCTTTGGTATGCGCGGATACTCTTACGGCAGTTTCCTGACATTGTGCCACCAGCGCATTGTGTTTACCCAGACGGATGACCATTATTTCCGAGAGGAAGTTAAACAAAGCCAGGGGAAAGCTGGTCAGCTTAAACCATTTTCGGCCACAAAAATGCCCCAGCAGCGTAACTGACGGTATGCCATATCTTCGAGCAGCACAGGTCGCCGACACCGTTTGAACGTAGCTGAGATTGTAAACGACATCAATTCCCTTTTCCGGTAGCCATCTTTTCAGATAAGAATGCAGCCTTATGGCAAAGATAAAACGAGATACAAGGTTTCCCGTGGGGAAAGGGCGGAAAATCTCTATTCTTTCTTTTGTCTCATAAGCAGGCTCCTCATCTCGTCGGGCAGTGATAACCTGAATCTGATGGCCTTTCCGGGAGAGCATACGGCAAAGCTGCCACAGCGATAATTCGGCGCCACCGTGAGGGTGGAAATGCTCGGATACGACGAGGATTTTCATTTCTGCTCGATAATCCACAATGCGGCTTCATAAAGGTCTGCCGCGGTGTAATCAGGTAGGCACAATGCAACTTCTTCAATTCCGCTCGGAATCAGTACAGTGCGGCAGCCAACATTCTGGCCAAGCTGAATATCCTGCGGTTTGTCTCCCACCACGAAGGACTGTTCAGGGTCGATATCATGCTCATCCACCGCCTGCAGAACCATCTTGGGCTTTGGTTTGCGGCATTCGCAGTTATCGTCCGGGTGGTGGGGGCAGTAGTAAATGCCATCGATATGGGCGTCCTCTTCACCCAGTTGTTTCAGCATTTTCCGGTGAATCAGGCTGAGCATATCCTCGGTGAAATAGCCACGGGCCACGCCGGACTGGTTGGTAATCACGATTACTTTGTAGCCGTGCTCATTAAGCAGCTTGATGGCCCTTGCCGTGGCGGGGAAAAGCTCAAAATCTTCGGGGCGGCAGCAATACGATACATCCACAGCCATTGTGCCATCCCGGTCAAGAAAGACGGCACGGTTAGCCACCGGTTATCTTCTCCTTAAGCAGGCAGGTGAAGATATGGTCCAGAACCAAGTGGGTGTCCTCCACATGTCCGTAGTCCCGGCTTGACAGTACGATTGATTTATCGACCAGCCCCTTCAATTTGCCGCCGCCGAAACCGATAAATCCTACGGTAACCGCCCCGGCATTGCGGGCATACTTGACCGCTTCAAGCACATTGGGCGAGTTACCCGATGCGCTGATGCCGATGACCACGTCTCCTTCATCCAGCTGGCCGACCAACTGCTCCTTGAAAATGGCATTATAATCTATGTCATTGGCCAGAGAGGTTATTATAGCCACATTATCTGCCAGGCTGATTGCCCTCAGGCGTGGCTTCCCTTCCACAGCGGTGCCGATGCTTATATCGCGGGCAAAATGAGAGGCGGTGGTCGCGCTGCCGCCGTTCCCCATGAATACTATCTTTCTACCCTTCGCGTAAGCCTTCATTATTATGTCAACTATTTCAGTGATATCTTTCTCCGTTATCTCCTCAAGACAGGAATGCAACCCTTTCAGGTAATCGCTGACTATTTCATGTGCTGATTTCATCATATCACCTCGATGTAAAAGCTAAATTACATAGATTATTTTGCTCCCCTCCGGCTCGAAAGAGAATTCCAAGGCAGGAAGGTCGCTGAGCGCCTTTTTAACCTGTGGATGCTTTGCTTTCGGGCAATACAAAAGCAGGAAGCCCCCTCCCCCGGCACCGAGCACCTTGCCCCCCAGCGCTCCGGCGCTCAGAGCTCTTTGATAGTATTTATCAATTTTATCATTGCTGATACCGCTGGCCAGCTCTTTCTTCAACTGCCATCCCTGATGTAATATGTCGCCGAAAATATCTGCTTCGGCATTATTATTCAGCTGGTCCTTCAAATTTACAGCCATATCTCGCATTTTTATCAGGCTCGCCATTTTGTCGGGCTGCGGCGTTTTCTCCTTCTGCTCCTGTAAAATACTGCCCGC
>Ga0209427_10001201_pt1 | contig 29509 bp, 27 predicted proteins | sample DeeMarSWOR136_30_FD_187465 | JGI IMG/M metagenome (GOLD analysis project Ga0209427, IMG submission 187465) | Marine sediment microbial communities from White Oak River estuary, North Carolina - WOR-1-36_30 (SPAdes) (version 2) | ecosystem: Environmental > Aquatic > Marine > Intertidal zone >...
CCACACAATAATTATTCTTCACTGGAAGGAAAGTCAAGCCCTTTGTACCGTCAAAAGGACAGGCTATCCCCTTCTGGGTTTTCACTCTGTTTACATCTGTCATCTAATTCCCGTTACCCATAAATCCGTTGACCACCTATTTATATTTGATTACTATTGCTCCACTTACCGCGTATGGAGTTATTCAATGGCCATGGAAGTCTATCCATTCAGAGACATCGAGCCAAAATGGCAGGGAGAGTGGGAAAACAACGGGATATTTACCGTCTCACGCAGCGACCGGTCCCGGAAGTTCTACTGCCTTGAGATGTTTCCCTATCCCTCCGGAAACATTCACATGGGGCATGTGCGCAATTATTCCATCGGCGATGTGCTCGCCCGATATAAACGGATGAAAGGCTTCAATGTCCTTCACCCCATCGGATGGGATTCCTTTGGTCTTCCTGCAGAAAATGCGGCCATTGACAGGGGTGTTCACCCGGCCGAGTGGACGAGCAGTAACATCGACAAGATGCGCTCACAGCTCAAGCGGCTCGGTTTCTCCTACGACTGGAGCAGGGAGGTGGCAACCTACAAACCTGACTACTACCGCTGGAACCAGTGGATATTCCTCAAAATGTACGAGAGGGGTCTCGCCTATAAAAAGGAAGCGGCGGTCAATTTCTGCCCGAGCTGCAACACGGTGCTCGCAAACGAGCAGGTCGAGGACGGCTGTTGCTGGCGGTGCGGGAGCGAAGTAACCCAGAGGAACCTCTCCCAGTGGTTTCTGAAAATCACCGAATATACAGAGGAGCTCCTTGACTATCTCGGGCACATGCCCGAATGGCCGGAACGGGTGAAGCTCATGCAGAAGAACTGGATCGGGAAGAGCGAGGGTGTAATGGTGAACTTCAGATTTGATGGTGAAGAGTTTCCCATTTTTACCACCAGGCCGGATACCATCTATGGCGTCACGTTCATGGCCATCGCTCCCGAGCACCCGGTGGTTGACCGAATAATTAACACGCCCACGGCAAGCGATGAGATGAGAAGGTTCGTGGAGAAAGTGAAAAGAGAGGACAAGATCAAACGGTCCAGTGAGGATTATCAGAAAGAGGGTATATTTACCGGTAAATGCGTGCTCAATCCACTCACAGGTGAGGAGGTCCCTCTCTACATCGCAAACTTCGTACTCATGGAATATGGAACCGGAGCAATCATGGCGGTTCCCGGCCACGATCAGCGCGACTTTGAGTTCGCCAAGGCCTACGATCTCCCCATAAAGGTAGTGATACAGAACGCTGATCGATCCCTGGATTCCGAAACCATGACCGAGGCCTATGTCGACGACGGTGTGAACGTGGATTCCGGACCGATCACGGGCCTCCCAAATAGGGAGGGAATAGATGAAATCAGCATCTACATTGAGGAAAAGGGGTACGGACGAAGGGAGATAAACTATCGCTTGAAGGACTGGCTCATCTCACGGCAGCGCTACTGGGGAACCCCAATTCCAGTTCTGTACTGCGATGAGTGCGGCATTCAGCCGGTTCCTGAAGAGGATCTTCCGGTCATCCTTCCCGAGGATGTTGTATTCACCGGGAAAGAGAATCCTCTGGCAACAAACGAGCAGTTCTTCCATGCGAGATGCCCGGCCTGCGGGAAAAAAGCAACCAGAGAAACCGATACCATGGACACCTTCATAGATTCATCCTGGTACTTCGAGAGATACTGCAGCCCACATTCGTCCAGCCTTCCCTTTGACACCGCGGAAACGAACTACTGGATGAATGTTGACCAGTACATCGGCGGGATTGAGCACGCGATACTCCACCTCCTCTATGCCCGTTTTTTTACCAAGTTCCTTCGGGACATAAATCTGGTGAAGGCAGACGAGCCCTTCGAGCGGCTCCTCACCCAGGGTATGGTGACCAAGGAGACCTATGATTGTATAAATCACGGTTATCTTTTTCCTGTAGATATCACGGAGAAACATACCTGCAAGAAGTGCGGTGAACCGGTGAGTATCGGTCGAATCGAAAAAATGTCCAAGTCGAAGAAGAACGTCATCGAACCGGACGAAATCGTGGAACGGTATGGAGCCGACACTGCGCGCCTCTTCATCCTGTTTGCATCTCCTCCGGAAAAAGACCTGGAGTGGTCCGAAAGCGGAGTGGAAGGCGCCTTCAGGTTTCTCAACAGAATTTACCGTCTCTATTGCAGTGCAAAAGACCTCTTTACAGGGAATCTGGAGAAACTTGCGGGTTACGAGAAAGAGGTCCTTGAAAGCATCCCTACTGAGGGACTTGAGAAGGAGCTCCTCTTTCATACCCACAAAACGATTAAAAAGGTCACAGAAGACATCGAAGTACGCTTCCATCTAAATACTGCAATCGCGTCAATCATGGAGATGACAAACTACCTTGGTACGCTTGAACCGAGTAATATACAGGAGGAGGGCGGCACCATACGCCACGCCTACCTCCACGCCCTTGAGACGATGCTCCGGCTTTTAAGCCCGTTCGTACCCCACATAACCGAGGAGCTGTGGCATGAAATCGGCCATACAGGCTTTCTCTTTAACGAGACCTGGCCGAATTACAACGAGAACCTCGTAAAACAGGATATCGTCACCGTAGTGTTGCAGGTAAACGGAAAGCTCCGAGACAGAATCGAGGTTCCCAGGGATTCGGATGAAGAGTCCATTCGGCAGATGGCGCTCTCGAGCGACAGAATCAAAAAGTACCTTGAAGGGAAAGAGCTCGTAAAGGTGATCGTGGTCCCCAACAAACTCCTGAACATCGTGGTAAAGTAGGAGTATTCTCCTCGCAAGCGGTGATTCCCCTCCATTTCGATCCTGCTGGTTTGCCCTATACCATCTCCTCTTCACCACAGAAACACATTCAGACCGGACATTCTGAAAACAGCACTTGACAAAAAAGAGTGAACTGTAATAATAAACATAATTATTATTCTAATTTGACATAATCACTATTTCATATGTCGGGTGTTACCCGTCCTTCGAGCAGTGGCTCATGTTTTTTTTAATTAAGAAAAGAATCACTCATATCTTTTTTTTTCTTTTGGCACTTCTCGTTTTTTACTATCCGTGCAGAGCAGAAAAGATCATCTTCAACCTAGCACCGCATTTTTTCATTGATAATACAGAAATTGTGTCCCCCCACAGAAAGAGTGAAACCATCTTTGGAAACAGCCTTAAATCCTACTTCACCTTCTATCAATCCGATCGACTCACACTGATGCTGGGACTGTGGGGCATCCTCTATTACGGCGAGGAGGAGTTTCTAAGCGATGTCAAGCCCCTGGCGTCCTACACTTATAATTTACATAACTCCTTTCTCTTCACTATGGGAGTACTCGACAACGAAAATCGACACAACATGTTTGATGCCCTGCTCAGCGAGCAACTCGAATATACGAGACAGATCGATTACGGATTTCAGGTGCAGCTCAAGAACGAATACGCCTCTCTTGACCTGTGGATGAACTGGAACCTCCTCAATACGCCGGAACATAGGGAGTATCTGAACGGAGGCATAAACCTTTATGTCTACCTCTCCAATTACGTTTTCAACCTTCAAAGATATTGGAGCCACCATGGAGGCCAGCTCTATCATGTGGGACCGATGCTCGACAACTACAGTCTGGCAGTGGGAGTGGAGAAATACTTTCCCTTTAAAAAGGGTGCGCTGCACAGGATTGGGCAGAAGGTCTATTACCTCGCCTATGATGAGGTGGGTACCATCACATCACAGAAGGGGTATGGGTGGCTTGGCGAACTGTATATCTCTTTCCTTACCTTCAGAGTTTATCTGGACTATTGGAACGGGAACGATTTTTACACAGAGGAGGGTAACCCTCTCTACCAGCATGATGGGTGGATTTTCTGCGGTTTCAGGAATGAATCGAAAATATCCCGGATCGCGAGTTTCGTCTTTGAGTTTCGGATGCACTATCTCATCGATACAGGCATCTCCAGCACACAGGTTAGGGGAGAAATAAAGAGCACCTTTGGCTATCCGTTAACAAAGAAACAATGAAAAGAAGAAAACATAGATGGTTCGTTCGACGAGATTGCCTGTTGAAAACCAGGAGTGCATTCCTCTTGTGCTTTTTTTTGCTGCTTGCCGCTCCATCATTAGGCGCGCTGGACTTTTCTTACGGCCTCAAGGGAGAGCTCCTCTTCTGCGGTTTTTCGGGTGGACATCCAGAACTTGCGGGTTATACAGGGCTTGACAGTAACGGCTTCGCACTGGGGAGCTATGCGCGGTTCAGTTACAAAGATATTCTCAGTGTTCAGCCGGAGCTCCTGTTCGCATTGAAGGGTGACAAGTTTAAAAATTCAAACACTGGCGAAAGAATCGGTCTGACACAGCTTTATATAGAAATCCCGGTCCTGTTGGGTGTTTCTTTTCCCCTCCCCATCTCCCTGCATATCGCACCAAAGATATTTGGCGGTCCTTACTTTGGAATACACCTCTTTTCAACTGGGAAAGCGAGCGAGTTCGAACTCGGCATCAAACCCTTTGACGTTGGAGTCGTTACCGGCTACGGCATAGAGGTCGGGCGCTTATTCTTCGAGATATCGCACAACATAGGACTGGTTCCGATAGCCGGAAACTTACATTACGACACCCATTTTATTTCAGTCGGTTTCCGTACCCAAGGGAAGAAAAATATGCGGTATTGACCTTTACCACAGTAATGAAAAATACGGGTCCCTACCCCTCAAGAGATAGACGAACACGACCATATCTCACTATTTTTTCTTCAAAGATTTCCACTTTGGATTTTCCAGAACCTCAGGATTAGCGATGTTCTCGGGAATGAATCCATGGAAGATATCCAGAACTCTCTGTACTGCACTCGTTGCCATCCTTACCACACATTCTCGTGTCAGCGCAGCTGTATGAGGGGTGAGAATGACATTCTCCAGTTTAACAAACGGATTATCACTCTGTAGTGGCTCCTCCGCAAATACATCAAGACCTGCCCCTTTAATAACAGATTCATTCAGTGCGTTAAGGAGATCTTGTTCGACTATAACCCCTCCCCTTGATGTATTTATCACGAAGGCGTTTCTCTTCATCAGCGAGAGATATTTCAAGCTCACCATTCCTCTCGTCTCATCATTGAGTGGCAGATGTATCGATATTACGTCAGATCTCCGAAAAAGCTCATCAAGGGAGACAAATGTCACCCATGATGAGTGTTGTTTCTCATGATCATCACTCAGGTATATATCATGGGCGAGAATCTGCATGCCAAATGCATTTTTGCAGGCCCGTGCAACCTCCGAACCTATTCTCCCGAACCCAAGTATACCGAGGTACTTATCACGAAGGTCGAACGGTATGTTCTTGTACCTGATTTTAAAGTTACCTCTCCTCACCTCCCGGTCCAACAGAAAAAGTTGTTTAAATAAAGTGAGAATAAGTGCACAGCAATGCTCAACCACTGATGTTGTATTGACACCGAGGCTGGAGGTAACCACAACTCCACGTTTCGTTGCAGCCACAAGATCCACATTATCGACACCGCCACCAGTTCGGGAGATTGACCAGAGATCCTCAGCCTGATTAAGAAGCGGTTCATTGATCGCGATACCTGTCCTCAGTATGATCGCTCTTGCTTTTTTCATAAGGGGCCCAACAGTCCCCTCCTTTGGATCGGATGCCTGTACTACCTCCAGATTGTTCTCCTGTAAGAGTTCGAGTGCTTCCTCTTCTATCGGTTGAGGAAGAAGCACGTATCCCCCATGCAAACTCATATCCCTTTTACCTTATCTGAGATACCTTCCTCCACTCACATCTAAGGTGATCCCTGTTATGTAGCTTGCTTCATCTGAAGCAAGAAAAACAACAGCAGAAGCAATCTCTGTTGGAGTGCTCAAACGCCGCAAGGGGATCTGCGATAGCACCTTCTCACGCTCCTTTTCCTCCTTCGCATCCCAGAGGGACTTGATCCTTTCACCCGTAATCGTCACAGTTGGGGCAACAGAGTTTACCCGTATCCCATGTATCCCCCAATCATAGGCGAGCTGCCGCGTCAATCCTTCAACACCGGCCTTTGCCGCTGTATACTGCACCCCAGCAAGCGAAGCCCTCCAGTGTGCAGCAAGGGCAGATATGTTTACAATAGTACCCCCGCCTTTCTCTACCATGACAGGAATCACCGCTTGGCAGAACAGGAAGGTTCCCTTCAAGTTCACATCGACAACGAGATCCCAATCCTTCTCCTCAATCTCTTGTAATAAGTGAGGGGTATGAAGTGCACCCCCCGCATTATTCACCAGGACATCTATGCTCCCCCACTTTTGCACCACATTCCCCACTGTTCTTCTCACCTCATCTCTTTTCGTTACATCTACCACTTCTCCCAGCACATGTTCAAAATCATTTTCAAACTCATCAACTGCCTTTTCAACTCCTTCCTTCGAAATATCGCACAGCACAATCTTTGCCCCAGCCTCAGCCAGTGCGTGGGCAATCGCGTATCCCATACCCTGTGCAGAGCCTGTCACTATTGCAATCCTATTTTTCAGCCTCATCAACATATTTCCTTATTTAGATATAAAAACAACCAATGAACCTAAGCTCTATTCCGGAACTGCCGGGCTTCATCCGGCACCCTGATCTCAAATCTCTTCACCTCTTTGATGAACTCAGCAAGTGCTTGCCCTGCTATCTCAAAATATTTCTGACCTTTTTCTTTTGTGGCCCGGAATGGATTCCCGATAGTGGCAGTATCTGAATATTCATGATGTTCCATGGGAACCCAGATATTTTCTACACCTTTAAAACTGACAAAACCTGATCCATCTTTCTTTGAAAATTTATTTCCCATAAACGCCGGAGCGTGTGTCTTATCCTGTACTGCCAAATCCATATCCACCGTACCGTCCTTATATGCCCACGCGGTGCTCGTTTCAATCTCCCCTGCATGCCATCCTGGAGTCTCTTCAGGTGGTCCCTCAACAATATCAGCGATTAATGAGTAGGTCCTCTCCGTTGGTGTTTTATACCAGCAGATAAAGCATTCAGTTTCATACCTGATCCGCCTGAGCACATCATCGATAACTTTAGAGTTACTCCCATGGTGAGTTACAAATACGAGTTTATTGAAGCCGTGGTATATCAAACTCATTGCAAGATCGTAGACCACCCGTCTGTACGTATCTGCAGAAAATGTTAATGTTCCACATCCTTCATTCACCCGTCCCATATGATGAGGAGAATACCCTACAGGTATAAGCGGTGTGTAACATGTCTGGGATACCTGAGCGGCCTTTTCAATTACTCCCATCGCAGTAAAGCTGTCCGTCCCCAGTGGGCAATGAGCTCCATGCTTTTCAGTCGATCCCATGGATACCATGATCGTATCATTTTTTTTCAGATACTCTGAAACCTGCGTGTAACCCATCTCTGCAATATTCCATGTCTTCTTTCGTGGCATTCTAATTTTCCCTCCTTCAGGATAACTGTATATTTTTATTTTTTATGCAAAAATCCTCTTTCCCGAAGCTCTTTGTGTAACTGGCTCTTCTCTGATACTGTTAAACCGTTCAATGGCCTTCTTGGAGCACCACCGATAAAACCGACCATGTCCATCGCTGCTTTTACTCCAGCTACTCCATATGTTCCAGAAACGACTTTATTTAAACCAACAATACGTTCATTTATTTTTTTTGCCTCATCTATCGACCCTTTTACGAATGCCTCATACATCTTTACACATTCATCAGGAAATACATTTGCTAAAGATAAAACACCCCCGATCCCTCCAGCCATAAGAAGATCTAAAAAGAAGTTCGCAGATCCCGCGAGAACGTATAAACCATCCTTTGCAGCCTCAATGTAACTCTTGAAGTTTCCTTTGGAACTGTCTTTCATACCTACAACATTTGGATGAGCAGACACTCGTTGGATCACTTGTGGAGTTACCGTCACCCCAGCAGCAACTGATGGATTATTGTATATAAGAACCGGTACAGGAGATGCATCCGCGATGTCGATTATATAGTGCGTTAACACATCGTCAGTCATTCTACTGGAAAAGAAATGTGGCATCAAGAGACTTACCATGTCCGTGCCTGCGTCAGATGCCTTCAAGGTCATTTCTATGGTTTCTTTTGTGCTCTCCATTCCAGTTCCTGCCATCAATACCTTTTCACTCTTTTTATTCCTCGCGACAGTCTTTAATATCATTATTCTTTCTTCTACTGATAGTGATTTATATTCACCATTTGTACCCAAAACGAAATATCCTTTCAACCCGGTCTCGTTCATCTTATCGATATTCGTAATGAGCCCATCAAACAATAATTTATCTTCTTCAAACGGAGTAGTCATGGGTGCAAAAACACCAGAAAGCTTCTCTTTTATATTCTCCATATATATAACCTCCTTGAATGTATAACTACTCTTCTGTACCCATGTACGATATCACCAACAATTATACTATTAATGGGATATATTTACATATTTATTAATGAGAGGAATCTGTCAATAACAGGATCAATAAACTCTTTGTCATTAATATGCGCATCAAGCTCATCAACAGGTATTTTGTCATTGAGGTTCTCTTTTAATGTTTTAATGAAAAGGCTATTTAATTCAGGGTCCCAATGGGGTAATCCCTCCCTATCTGGATAGGAAAAACCGCGTAAGGGGATGTATATATAGACAGGCCCTTTCGCCATATTCAATTTATGCGCTGTCAACTTTGCAACCTCTATGAATTCCTGAGGTGAGAGCCGCACAAGTGTTAAGTTTGGATTGTGTATGATATACTTTCGCTTTTTAAGCTCATCGGGTAATTGTTCGAACGGGCCTTGGACCGTATAATTGATACTTCCAGGCGCTACTATTTGCGGTAAACCAAGTTTCCCAGCAGATTCTAAACGATAGTCTCGTATTGCCCCATGAAGACCTTTCACAACAAAATCCGCTAGCTCGTGGAGATTTAAATCCAATACACCTATGAATGTGCCTTCCAAAATCATATCTTCCATTGCGATCCCACCAGTACCATTCTGGTGAAATGCAACTACTTCATATCCTTTTCTCTCTAAAATCCTCTTTGCTCTCAGTGCTCCTGGAGTAGTTGTCCCTAACATTGACATTGCTACGGACCTTTTTTTTGATGTAGCAGACTCTTGCTCAACATAACTCTTGACCATACCGCAAATGGCAGCTGCTGCATTATCCAGCACCTGTTTCGTAATCCGATTCAATCCCTGCATATCAGCAACCGAGTGCATCATGATTATATCTTTGGTACCGATATAAGGTCCGAAAGTAGTTAATCCTGAAGCAACAGTTGAAACCATAAATTTTGGAATCCCAAAAGGGAGTACTCGCATTGCTGCAGTCCCGATGTCAGTACCCTGTGCCCCCCCTATACCAATGATACCTTGAAACTTTCTCCTATCATGGAGTTGTTTCGTTACCGTTTTTACTCCCCCTATCATAGTGGAAATACATCTGCCTTTATCTTTCGAGTCAACTAATTTTTCAATTGTTGAACCTCCTGCCTCAGCCACTTCATGACGAGTAATATCAGGTTTAAACTTAGGGTCACTGAGGATACCTGCATCCATAACCAGCACATTGCATGACATGGATTCAATTGCACTTTTCAAGTAAAACGCTTCATCATTTTTCGTGTCCAAAGTGGCAACAATCAATACCGTTGGTCTTGTTGTATTTGATTTTTTCATGCTCATATTTCAATTCCTGTCCAAAACCCACTTTGCGTTGCATCGAAAATCATCCCCGGTTCAAAAGCGCTCCTTGCATTTTCTCCTCCCTTAAATGAGGGACACATCGGAATTGCACCCATTGCGAGAACAACGACGTCTGCATCGTATGAATCTGTTTTCTCAGAATTAATTTCCTTGCCAAGCTCAACCTTGACTTCAAACTTATCCAACATATATGAATAATACGCTATCAATGCGTTGATCTCTTGCTCCTTATATGCGGGAGTTGATGCTGCACGCATCTGTCTGCTGCGGATCCTGTGCTTTCATTTTTATCCCTCCAGAAATCAAATCAGATAATCATATAGTATAAAAGAGCTGTCTACCGAGTATGCGCCATGTTATTGATATATTTTTCCGCCCATTGTGCAGCATGTCTCACGGTTGATCTTTGGTCTTGTTCAAGCCTTTTTATTACTGGTAAAGTGCTCGGATCTTTATAATCAGCAAGCCCCACAATAGCATTTTTCTGTAGAATACTCAGCCCCACCCATTCTGCAGAGGTGGGTCCAATAATTTCTATGTACTTTTTCAAATCCATATAAATCAATTCAATCAAATCTGGAAAAGGTTCAAAGATATCAGGTATAAACGCTTTTTCCCCTATCTTTGGTGCAGCTTTATTATAGGGGCACACATCCTGGCATGTATCACATCCATAAATTCTCCCTTTCATAACCGGTAATACCCATTCAGGGGGAAGTTCTGAAATTTGGGTGAGAAAAGATAAACATATCCTTGTATTGAGCATATACGGTTCGACAAGTGCATGTGTGGGGCATGCATTAATACATTCCTCACACTCACCACAATTCTCATCAAGAGGGACGTCGGGTTCAAGCCTTTTATCGATTAATATTTCTCCAAGAAAGACAAATGAACCTACACCAGGCACTATCAGGGTGTTATTTTTCCCTATCCATCCGAGTCCTGCACGCCAGGCAAATCCTCTTTCTAAAAGCGGTCCTGTATCGACCATCAATTTATATCTCAAATCAGGGAAAAAGTCTCTGAGAAATTGTACCAATCTCGTCATTTTTTCAGTGACGACTACATGATAGTCCCTCCCCCATCCAACGCGGGCAAGTTGCCCGTGGAATTTTCCTTTATCAGACTGTGAATGGTCAACATTATAGGGGATTGCCAATGAAATAATAGACTTCACTACAGAAAAACTCTGCCGTGGATCAAACCTCAACTGAAGATTTTTTTGTTCGAACCCCGGGAGAGGATTCTTACCACCCGTCAAATACTTATTTTCAATTCTTTTCTTATAAATTGCTGTTGCATAATTGTCTAATGGCTCTGGACCCGTAACCCCGAGCGAAGCAATTCCTATTTCTTTTGCATATGATTTCAGCTCATTTTTATACGAAACCATACTCTATCCATAATAATCTATTGAAATAGAAGCGACTGCCTAAATAATATTGGGCCAGATCATGTGACAGTTCTTCAGGAGCTCAATGCTGATCATTAGGCCACGCCTTCGGACATCACCAATGACTGGATATATCCATCATCTCGTTCAGATTTACAACAATGAAATCATCGTTAAATTAGTAATTCTTTAAAAAAATACAAGGAAATATTCTTAATTTCCACCTCAGATTTTCTTCAGATATAAACTCGTAATAACGCTTCCCTTCTCTCCATGGATCTGAAAAAGGCACACAGATGATCTTGACCAATGCACTATTTTTTTATATCGTAAAAGGAACCTTTTACACGGGAAGGTGTTCGATGGGAATCAAGGTAGCCAAGTTCGGAGGGAGCTCGCTTGCGGACGCAAGCCAGTTCCGCAAGGTAAAAGCGATCATTAACGCCGACCCAGACCGCAGGTTCATTATTCCTTCTGCACCGGGGAAACGGAACAGCTCTGATAGGAAGATCACCGATCTGCTCTACTTTTGCTACGCCCATGTGCAACAGAACATTCCTTTTGACGAAGTATACAATATCATCGCAGAGAGATACCTGGAGATCGTGCGTGATCTTGGGATCTCCATTGACCTACACACCCATCTGGAAGAGATCAAGAGTCAGATCAGCGGTGGTGCGTCTGCCGATTACACTGCGAGCAGAGGGGAGTTCCTCACCGGGCTCATACTCTCCGAACTGCTCGGCTTCGACTTCGTTGATCCCGTGGAGTTCATTTTTTTCGACAAGACGGGCAAGCTCGATGCTGAGCGCACCCAGCGGGAAGCGAAGAAGCGCCTTGCTGGGGTCGAGCGGGCAGTAATCCCAGGTTTCTACGGCGGCATGCCGGACGGAAAGATAAAGACCTTCTCTCGAGGTGGCTCGGATATATCCGGGGCGATTGTCGCCCGAGGGGTGCACGCAGAGCTCTATGAGAACTGGACCGATGTGTCAGGGCTTCTCATGGCAAACCCGAACATCGTGCCCAATCCGAAGCCTATCGATACCATCACCTACCGGGAGCTCCGGGAGCTCGCCTACATGGGGGCGCATGTGCTCCACGATGAGGCTATCTTTCCGGTTCGGAAGGCAGGAATACCGGTACGCATCAAGAATACGAATCGGCCAGAAGATCCCGGAACCCTGATCGTGAGGGATGCAAAGCCGATCACACACACCGGCACCATTACCGGCATCGCAGGACGGAAGGATTTCACGATCATCGTGATCGAAAAGGCGCTCATGAATGTGGAGATCGGCTTTGGAAGGAGGCTCCTCTCCGTGCTGGAGGTGAACGGCATCTCCTTCGAGCACATGCCCTCCGGTATTGATACCATTTCCCTCGTGATCGCCGATTCCCATCTCGAAAACAAGCTGGACAAGGTGCTAGAGGAAATAAAAGCGGAGTGCAGGCCGAACTCCATCGATATTTACCCCAACATGGCACTCATCGCGACCGTGGGTAGAGGGATGGCCTACACACCCGGAATGGCAGCAAAGCTCTTCACTGCCCTCGGGAACAGGAAGATCAATGTCCGCATGATAGACCAGGGTTCCAGTGAGATCAACATTATCGTCGGTGTCGAAACGAACGACTTCGAGGAGGCGGTCAGGGCTATCTACGCTGCCTTTGTGAAGGATTGACAATGAATATCCCGGGTTTTTACTGAAAAAGGAATCCCCTTCATACTGCGAGATGTGTGATCCTGGGCTTCACAAGCCGTACAAAATCCTTGTAGGAGAGCCGGATGAGCTCCGTGTGCGAGCCCGCGTTGAAGACGATCTGCTCATCCTCTGAAAGAGAAGGATCCACAAATACCTGCATGCCATAGAGGTTGCCAAAGGGAGGCATTGCGCCGGGCGCGCACCCAGGAAAACGCTCCGAAAACTCCCTTTCGTCTGCAAGCTCGACCTTCTTTCCGCCCACTTCCTGAGCCAGACGGTTCAGATCAATTCGAAAGTTTGCGGGAAGAACTGCCATTGCCATCTCACCGTCGATTTTCACGATGACGCTTTTGGCGAGCTCCTTGCCGTGTATATGTGCAGATGCAGCTATTTCCTGGGCAGTATAGGCAAGAGAATGTTTAATGCTCACATACTTCACGCGGTTCTCATTGAGAAACTTCTTGAGTTTTTCTACAGGCATGGCATCCTCCTTTTTTCATGCGATCTCTATTTCACAACCGGATAGCCTTTCGCCATCCAGTTGTTGATTCCGCCGCGCATTTCATAGACCTTGGAGAATCCGAGACTCTTCACGAGCTCGAGCACCCTCGAGCTTCGACCGCCTGATCTGCAATAGATGAGGTAGTGTTTATCCCTGTTCAGCTTCGCAATCTCCTCTTCAAAGATCTCAGAATAGAAATCGATATTCACCGCATTCTCGAGAGCCTCTGATTCGAATTCCGAAGGGGTTCGAACATCGAGGATGACAAAATCGGAATTGTTATTATTATCCTCTATGAGTTGGGCTGCCTCTTCAACACTGATACTCTTGATTACTCCCCGACACCTCGCCTGAACCGGCTGCCCTAAAACACCCAGGAAGAGTACAGAAACCGTGAGTATAAAAGCCACAAATAAGTATCCAACATTTCTGTTCATATGCGTTTTATCTCCATTTTTGCTAGAATTTATCCTCTAAAATTTAATATATTTCCTCTACTGGGTATCAGCAATCGAATTTTGTCAAGCAACCTTTTCTTTCATGAACAGAATCTTCTACAAGAACATCTGTATTTACTATACGCTTCGCTATACAAATAGAAAGAAAAGCATCGGATTCAGAATTACCGGAAAAAACCATGTGCAGATCAACTCTCCGCTGGGATACGATCGGGACCACATCGAAAGGCTCCTGCTTAAAAAAGGTGAGTGGGTACTTCGAAACCTGCCAGGGGAAAAGAAATCGGAGTACTTCTTCGGTGGGAAAGTCCTGTATCTCGGGGAGACACACACAATCTGCCAGACTGGACACCCAGGCCGAATGGAAAAGTCGATTCACCTTCCTGCTTCCTCCGGATCGATCAAGAATGCCCTCATCAAGTTTTATAAAAATGAGGCGAGGAGAATCATTGAACAGAGAGTAAATCACTGGGCCCAGATCATGGGTGTTTCACCACACAAGGTACTCATCAAGGACAACCGTTCGATCCTGGGGAGCTGCACACCCAAGAGGACACTCAACTTCACTTACAGAATCGTCATGGCCCCCCGCGAAATAATTGACTATGTGGTCGTGCACGAGCTCGTGCATCTTCGCTTCATGAATCACTCGAAGACATTCTGGAAAATGGTGAGCCGTTATATAGACGATGTAGCAAGAAAAAAGAAATGGCTGAGAGAGCACGCGAGTCTATTACACCTTTGAACGCAGTAGGCTCTCCAGTTCCTCCACAATCTCCTTCTCCGTTTCGATCCTGAAAATGCTCTCCCGCACCTGTGCGCTGTTGGAGATTCCTTTCATATACCGATGAATGAGCTTTCGCATCTCCCGTACGCCTCTCAGCTCACCCTTGAGAGAGACGACCATGCGGAGATGTTCGACGGCAAGGCGAATCCTTTCCTCCAATGAGGGTGAAAGGGATGGCGGCACCTCCGGATAGGCAGCAAGTGCCTCAATGATATCCCGGAAGAGCCAGGGATTTCCGATTGCCGCCCTTCCCACCATCACTGCATCGCAGCCAGTATCGGTGATCATACGCACCGCATCTTCAGCGGTTCGGATGTCACCATTACCACACACCGGAATCGAAAGACGGGCCTTTACCATGCCTATGTATTCCCACCTTGCTTTCCCGCTGTACTTACTCTGGGCAGTTCTAGGATGGAGCGTCAGAAGGCAGGCCCCCGCTTCCTGGGCGGCAATCGCATTCTCAACCACATTGATTCTGTCCTCCGTGAGTCCCAACCGTATCTTCACCGAGACCGGATAGATGGATGCGTCCACGCACGCCTTGACGATACTGTGGAAGAAGTCAGGGTCACCCAGTATGCTTGCACCCGCCCTTGCCTTCATGACCTTCTTCACAGAGCACCCACCGTTGATGTCGACAAGATCGGCAGGGAAATCGCTCAGGATGGATGTGGCTTCGCTCATGATCTCGGGACCGGACCCAAAGAGCTGAATTCCGGTGGGCCTCTCTTTTTTCGATATTCTCAGCAGATCGATTGTTTTCCCGCTCCCGTGCACAAGACCGTGTGCGCTCACCATTTCCGTAAAGGTGAGTCCTGCACCCCACCTTCTTCCAATGATACGGTAGCTCGAATCGCTTATACCCGCAAGCGGTGCGACAAATACGTTGTTGGGAATAGTAAGAGGGCCGATGCGGATTTGTTTCAGGAGGGACATTGGCTCATGCCTTGACGATACTTACCACTGCCTGCACATACACGCCCTCGCCTCTTCCAAAGGAGGTGAGTTCTTCGCCGGAGGTATAGGTTATCCCTACTTCGGCATCGGATATTTCTGCAAGCCGGGCGATCGATCGCTTCATTCTCCTGCTGTCCTCTACCGCAACGCAGGGCCGCTTTGCCTCCACCATTATACCGATATTGTTGATCCGATAACCCATACCTCGGACCATTTCGAGGGCAAGCTTTAGATACTCCCTACTGTCCATGATGCCTCTATCGCACATTTCGTCCGCGTAGTACCCAATGGACTCACCTCCACACGCCTGGCTGATGGCATTGAAGAGGGCATGCAGAACCACGTCCCCGTCGGATCGCGCCTTGAGTCCATCGCACTCACTCAGTTTGACACCACCGAGCACCAGCGGTTTCGTCCCGTCCTCTTCGAACGCATGGCTGTCGGTGCCAAGCCCTACGCGTACCAAATATGCTTCTCCTTCATTCTCTTCGAGTGTATCTTTCTGGCGAGTTCCAGGTCCTGGGGATAGGTAATCTTGAAGTTCTCCCTCGAGCATTCGATGAACATTACCTGCTCGTGGATCGCTTCGACTAGGGTAGTATCATCGGTGGCGTAAAAACCGCTATTTGCGGCATATTCAAAGGCTCTGACAGCAATATCAAAACGGATGATCTGAGGGGTCTGCGCAATCCACACATTCTCCCTCTGGGGAGTTCTATCGATCAGGTGCTTTTCATCAACGATTTTCACCGTGTCTGTCGCAGGAAATCCTAAGAGACTGGCACCATAAGTATGCGCGGCAGCGAGGCACCGATCTAGCTCTGAATGCTTGACAAAGGGGTTCACCGCGTTATGAATGATTACATAGGAATTACCGGGAATATTAATTCGCTTCAGTTTTTCGAGTACGTGGAAGGTGGACTCCTGCCTGGTGGGATAGGCAGGCTCGATCCACATCACCTTTCTCATATGGTGATTTACAACAAGTTCCTTTAACCGGGAGTCATTCTCCTCACCCACGGTAATGACGATTGAATCAATTTTTTCGTATTCAGAAAAGGATTTCAGCGTATAGTATATGAGCGGTTTCCCGTTCAACTTCAGAAATATCTTGTTTTCCTTCGTTTTCATCCGTTCGCCGTTTCCGCCCGCACATATTATCGCAACATTCATGAAGTTATCCTTTGCGTTTCGCTCTACTCCCCATAATATATCATTATAACCTAATTAATCAATAAATAAAGTATACGGCTGTCTTCAGAGGGTAGAGAGGGGCAGCCAGTTGGCCTGAGTGCAATAGCGGAGCGGAAGACAATGCAGCAAAGCGAGCGGAAAGCCTTTGCAAAGATCAACCTCAGCCTGAACATCTTCCCGGAGCGAGGGCCACGTGGATACTATAAGGTGCGCTTTGTCAATACATCCATCTCCCTGCACGATCAAGTAAAAATTAAAAAAGCCAGGGCTCCAGGCATCAAGATCGATGAGCCAACCATTGAAGAGAGCGAGAACCTTGCCGGACGGGCTGCACGGCTCATGTTTGAAACCTTTGAGCTTGGTGGGGGGTTAGAAATCTCGATTGAGAAGCGTATTCCCTCCCGGGCCGGTCTCGGAGGAGGTTCGAGCGATGCCGCCGCCGTGATAAACGGCATCATAGAGCTCTACGGACTTTCTGTCAGTATTGATGAGCGCATCAAACTCGCTAGCGGGCTTGGTATGGACGTGTGCTACTGTATCGTGGGAGGACTCTGTGTAGTGGAGGGTATCGGAGACATGGTGAAACGGCTCCCCTGGAACCCCCCTACTCTGGATCTGCTCATTGCGACCCCGGAGGAAAAAAAGCCCTCCACTGAATGGGCATACTCCATACTGGAAGAAGACGGGCTCGGTAGGGAGTATTCCCGGCTCGAAGCACTGTTGGAGGGCTTACGGCAGAGCGATACAAGGAGCATCGCCGAAAACCTTTACAACGACTTCGAAAAGTTTGTGTTCAACCATTATCCTGTGGCAGCAGACCTCAAAAGGCGTATGCTGGAGCTCGGAGCAATCAATTCGATTCTTGCAGGCTCTGGCCTATCTGTATTCGGGGTCTTCAAGGAGCCACACATACAGGAACAGGCACGGATGGCGCTCAGACAGGAAGGCTTCTGGTGTGAGACCGCTCGCCCGGTGGAATAATTGAAGCCCGACCCTCCATAATGAACCTGGAATTCAATCCGAAACAGGACTTTTATCCATGCTTCCAGCTGGGCATCACAGGATGCGGGTGAGCTCATCCTTTCCGGAGGGGCGAAGCGCTTTTCGGACACCCTCCTGAGTCACATACATGCTTCCCCCCGACTTGGTAAACTGCCCGACCCTGGTGAGAGAAGGGAACACCTGAACACCTGTGCTGAAGGCTCTCTCGATTCCTTCGCATTCGGAGTGGGGAACTGCGATCAGCAGTGAACCAGAGGCGATGCATCCGTAGGGAGAGAGGTGAAAATACTCGCAAAGGGTCCTCGTCTCTTCATAAACGGGAACACGATCGAGCTCAAGCTCCAGATCCATCATTGATGCCCGCACCATCTCATAGGCCCCTGACAGGATACCCCCTTCAGTAGGATCATGCATTCCTGATACTTCCACCGCGTCACAGGCCTTTTTTGCCTCCTGCACGACGCTGATCCCCGGCTGTTCGAGATAAGCAAGACACCTCCGATAAAACTCTTCACCAAAGCGCTCGATCACTTCATCCTTTTTCTCACGGGCAATTATAGAGGTGGCTTCCACTGCAACTCCTTTAGTCATGTAGAGCACATCCCCTTCGTGAATCCGGTCGTTCTTGATGAGTTGCTCCCGTGACGCCTCACCCAGCATTGTTCCGGAGAGGATCGGATTTTCGAGACCATGGGTAACTTCCGTATGGCCACCAATGAGCGCAATTCCGAGCTCACCGCAGGAGCGTCTCAGGTCACCCATGATCTCCTCGAGAAGAGAGATAGTGGTGTGCTTCTCAGGAAGTAGGATCGTGACCAGAAACCAGCGTGGCGTTCCGCCCATCGCCGCTATATCGTTAGCGTTTACATTCACCACATACCAACCGATACGACCGGACACAAAGGTGATAGGGTCACTCTTCACGATGAGATAATTCTCTCCGAAATCGAGCACGGCTGCATCATCACCGATTCCGGGCCCCACCACCACCCTTTTGTCCGTGATCTCTATTTTTCCCAGAAGCGCTTCCAGAAAATCCGGCTTGAGCTTTCCTGTCTCTAAGAATTCCATTCCCCTTTTTCCATACTCAGGTATTCTGCTTTTCACTGAGTGTAATTTATAATGCCAACTATCAATCAACAAGTATTTTACAGGATAGGTGAGATACATCTCTGAGATACATCTCTATGATGAGAGCCTTGGGAAAGGTGTACTACTTTATGCAAGATCCTTTTCTAAGGGCACGGTCTTTACCTTGCTAAGAATTCTCTGTACACGAGGTAACTGAGAAAGGGATGCTCCCGAGCGGGCAGTGTAATGTCGAGCAACCGGTTCGCATAGTCAAGGAGAATACGTGCGAACTCTTCCTGATCCCGCTGATAAAAGAGGAGTGCGATGTCAAGCAACACCTCTCTGTAATATGCTCTCCTTTCCTGAGTGAAGTAGGTGGAATAGAATCGCTCGATCACATCGGTCACTCTCTCTTCCGGGCTCCTCCCCTGCACGATGAGCTTGCTCCGGCGTGCTGCAGTAATCTCTTCTCTGTATTCCTTCATTTCCTCCTGGGGAAGGGACAGGCGTGCAACTTCATTCAGCTGAAACACTTTTTTTTCATACTCAGGATTGAACACCCGGGATATCCTGACCTGCAGGAGGTTGAGCATGGGATGTTCTCCCCCATCCGCATTCTCCCTCCGGAGGATCTTGGGCAGCTTCGAAAGACCTGAGATCTTCTGCGGGTCCGTCTTTTCAAGGGCCCTATTTAGCCTGTGCAGCCCGTACTCCACAGGAACATCGATGAAGTCCGGTTGTGTAGATTTGAACTTTTCCAGATGCTTTTTCGAAGCCTGCTCAATGGAAAATTTCTGTACCCCCAGCCAGGGGTGCAGAAGAAACCGCAGGAGTTCGAGCCCCCCTGTCTTGGCATTGGAGAGCACAACGATCAGGAGTGAGCTGGATTCTGTATCGGGTGTCGTAAGAAACAGCTTAAGCAGTTCCTTTTCCTGTCCAACCGGGGGTTTTTTTACGGGTATTACCGGTTTGACCCGCTCGATATCCATTCCCCTCGACTTTGCAATGTACAGAGCCTTCTTCGCAGCCTTTCTTACGACTTTTAATTCGGATTCATCAAGGGCAACTGCCCAGAGCTCTGTAACGACCTGCTCGAGACGATCAGGATCGGACAGTCTGAGAATCTGTGCAGGATTGGAAAGGATGATCTCTTTGAGTTGCTCCATCTTTTTCCTCGTTGTGTGTGTTATATGTATGTCGTCCTCTCCACCGCAACGCCCTGGGGATCCCGGCAGTGCATTCGCAGTGAGTCCACTACATCCTGGGCGGTGGCATATCTGTCCATATCAATCCTGTTCAGCCTCTCTTCGTATCTCCTCAGATAGAAGAGCGCAATGATCTTGAGTGGATCAAAAACGGATTCCTGAGCGTTTTTAATTGTTTTCAGTATGTCGTTGACCCCAGGGTTTTCACCCGCGCAGTCAAAGTCATACCCGATGAGCGGTATCCGCTCGGACAGAAAATACAATCTTATGTATCCTTCCACCTTTGAGGGGAGTAGAAGTACCGTGTCCGCAATCGACACCTCCCTCTTCGGGATATTCACCATCTTGTTGAACTGGGGTTTCGCCTCATGGATCAGACTGTACTCCTCGAGGAGCGCTTCCAGGTCGGACCCAAGCACCCTGTACTCTATCCTGTGGAGTCCCTCGAGAATGCCCCGTATCTTATCCTCGCTTTCTCCGGTATTCCAGAAGTAGGAGTTAATCCTCTGCTTCAGGTTGTTCGTCTTTCCTACATACAAAAGTTCCTCTTTCCTATTGAAGAAGAGATATACACCGGGCATCTCGGGAATATCCCTCAGAAAATCTCTGTCAAAGGCATACTTCGATAAGTCCACCTTCTTTTTCCCCTGCAACGCAAGCTCTAAGAGCTCTCCTGCGCAGGTTATCCCGCGCTCACGGACCGTGTCCAGGACATACTCCAGAATAGAGCGAAGGGTTTTCGTTTTTGAAGCGGGGTTCTCAGAATGGACGCTCTGGAGCCTGAACTCTTTTATGATATCATCCCAGGTCTTGAGCTTCTTACCAGGATAAAGCACTGAAATGAGCGACCCAATAGAAAGCGTTCTCATATCCGGCTCGAGCGGGGAGATAACCCTGTAGAGCCTGCGTAGTGAACCGAGACTCCTTCTATCATAGGGAACGAACACAAACTTTCCGAGGTTCTTCAGTGAATCCTTCACGTTGAACTCGTATTCCACCATACCTCCCCTGTAGAAGAGGAAGGAGGAGTACTCCTTAAGCAGGGTGAAAAGATCTTTTTCGAGAAATCCCTTTGGGCGCTTCACTCTCTCCAAATCTTCGATATAAAAAAGTACGAACGGCACTTCATCCAGGGAGAGCTCCTCCAAAGCGATACGTTTGACCGCAGTCCAGGTGCGCGGGGTTGTCTGTTTGAAGCGCGCATCGGATGTGAGAAGCGGCTCGACGATCTTCTTCGCCATATCTCTATCATCAAAATCGATCTTGAAGAACTCTTTCAAAATCTGAGCTTCAGAGAACTCCTTTTTTTCATTGATCATGACGCTGTATATTTCATCGATGATGCTTTTCATTGTTCACCCGACCAAAAGAAATAATTCTGTACAACTTATACAAATATAATATAATGATATTTTTAAAAATATACCTTTATACACATATACGGAGGAAAAATGGGAGAGGAAGTCACGCAGGATAAAAAACCGTTTAAGTACAGCTTCTTTAAGGCCGGAACGCGGATTTTCAACCAGGGGGATAAAGGAACCGATATCTACATCCTGAAAAGGGGAGCAGTGACTGTCATAGTAGACAATCAGATCGTCGGACTCATACACACTCCCGATACCATCATAGGTGAGATGGCTTACTTTCTTGGTCTCAATCGCACCGCTTCCGTTGAGACAATCGAAGACTGCGAGTTTATCGTTCTTTCGGGCGACCACCTGATCAAAACGGTTATGAAGAAACCGCAGATCGGCATCGAGTTGCTGAAGATCCTGATTGGGCGTCTCGCGAAGACCACAAAATACGCAACAAGGCTGGAGAATGAGATTGCTCAGTACAGAGACGAACTGAGAAAACTCAAGGGGTTAAAAGAGGAAAAGAAACCGAGCATACTGGAAGAACTCGTCTCCTATGGGTTTCTCTCCCATGAGCAGATGAAGAAGGTTGCAGATGAGCTGAAAGAGCACCAGGAATCTGGTACATTGACTTCCCTTCCCAAGGTCCTGATAGAGAAGGGTCATCTGACTGCTGAACAACTCATCCAGTTTCTCGAGCTGCGCCAGGGCACCTAGGGCATCAGGACACCTTCAGGACCATCTTTCCAATAGTATGCCCTTCTTCGAGCTCCCGGTGCGCACTCTGTGCGTCCTGGAGGGGAAAACATTTCGAGAGCGTAACTTGGACCATCCCTTCATCGATCAGCTTTGCACAGGTCTCAAGGATCTTCCGGTGGTGCACTTTCAGGCTGCCGATTCCATAATACATTGGTGTGAGCACCATCTCCCAGGAGAGATCGATGCTCCTCATCCGTGCCTCCTCCCATCTGCTCTCCTTCGGTCCAAGAAGGGTGACCACCCTCCCGTACAAACGCACCGCAGAAATGGTTTTAAAAAATGTGTCCCCACCGACCGTGTCCACAGCGAGATCCACCCCTCTTCCATCGGTCAAATCAAGCACTGCCTGAGAGAAATCCTCCCCTTTGTACCGGATCACCCTGTCAACTCCGAGCATACGTACGAACTCTGCCTTTGTGCTGTTCGAAACGGTGGTGCAGACGTGGGCTCCCTTCCATTTTGCAAGTTGCAGGAGGAAGTGCCCCACTCCTCCCGCACCGGCATGAACCAGAACGGTCTGTCCCCTCCTTAGATTTCCCCGATCAAAGAGTGACTCCCACGCCGTGAGAATGGCGAGCGGCACACCGGCAGCCTCTTCAAAGGAGATACAGGAAGGTTTTTTAGCCGCAAACCGTTCGTCAATAACGGTATACTCAGCATAGTTACCTTGCTCCCGACCGATACCTCCATGCATGAAATACACCTCATCTCCCATTTTGAAACGCCTGACCATTTTCCCCGCTTCCTCAACCACCCCAGCGCAATCACAGCCGAGAATCTGAGGAAGTGTTCCAGGGTACCTGGTACCTCGCTCTCTCTGCTTTCCATCAACCGGGTTGAGCCCTGCTGCTTTTATCCGGATCAGGAGCTCGTGGGAATTGGTAATCTGGGGCGTTTTCACGTCTGCAAGCCTCAGCACCTCAGGCCCCCCGATACGCTCCATGAGAATCGCCTTCATCATCATACCCCCCTCCCATGCAATTACCACAAATTATAGCCCTCTCCACTGGTCGGAGCAAACGCTTTTCACTCTCTATCACTACAGGGTGCATACCCACCCCTTAAGAGTTGAATCTCAGTCACACATGAAAGGGAACTTGAAAAAACGATACCCGTATGAGAGTGCTCTGCACACCTTTTTTCGAAGCCATACATAAAATTCTTTGACAGGTGTGATGAGGGGCGTTATAGTGGAACCAGCTGTGACTCCCGGTGATCGAGGTTTCTCTGCACACAAAAGGAGGAAGAATCAATGGGCTTCAGCTGGAACATGCTGATAGACCTAGGGATTATCTCCTGTGCGCTCCTGATTGCAACGGGGCTGCGGTCGCTCGTTTCTTTTTTCAAGCGCTATCTAATCCCCAACTCTCTCACTGCAGGATTTATACTCCTGCTTTTTTACACATATCTTGCGCCCCATCTGGGGCTGGGCACCGAGGGCCTCGAGAATCTGGTATTCCACCTCTTGAATCTCTCCTTCATCGCCATGAGTCTCAGGGTTTCAGAGAAAAAAGCTTCAGGCAAGGGTCTCTTCTCTATGGTCATTGCAATCCTTTCCCAGTACTCCCTCCAGAGCCTGCTGGGAATCGGAATCACCTTCCTGTTTATCGCAACTCTTATTCCGAACCTCTTCCCGACATTCGGCCTTCTCATCACACTGGGGTTCGCCCTGGGGCCGGGACAGGCCTTCTCAATAGGAACCGGGTGGGAAAAGCTCGGGTTCGAGGGTGGCGGGAGCGTGGGCCTTACCTTTGCAGCAATTGGATTCCTCTGGGCCTGCTTCGGCGGGATGTACTTGATCAACAGGGCGGTACGGAAGAGGTGGATCATCCCTGCGCCGCTGAAAGCAGAGGACGCTCTCGAGAAAAAGGAAAAAACCGGCCTGAAGTTGACAGCACAGCGAGGCATTAAAGGGATCCCACCCGAGGTGATGGATCCTCTCTCCTTTAATCTCGCCCTCGTGCTCGCCATCTACCTGGTGACATTCCTTCTGTTGAAGTTTGTCACTCATGCCATATCCTTTGCAGGAGACATGGGGAAGGACTTTGCTGACGGGCTTTGGGGCATCACATTCATCTTTGCCGCGATGAACGCGGTACTGGTGAAGAAGCTCCTCCTCAGACTAGGCGCTCTCAGAGCATCGGATAACCAGCGTCTTACCAGGATCGCAGGAACATCGGTGGATATCATGGTGAGCGCCTCGATCGCCGCGATCTCCCTCGTCGTGGTTGCACGATACTGGCTTCCAATCCTCGTGATGTCCATTCTCGGCGGAGCGTTGACCATATTCAGCCTTCTATGGCTCTCCTCACGCATGTTCAGGGACCACGTGTTTCATCGGACCATCCTCATCTTCGGGGCAATGACGGGAACACTGCCCACAGGGCTCGCGCTGCTGCGGGTGATCGATCCCGAGTTCGAAACTCCCGCCTCATCCGACTACATGTATGCGGTCGGGATCGTGTTCCTCTTTGCTCTTCCCTTCATTTTCTCTATGAACTTCCCTGCCTACGGGTATACCAGCGGCCGCTCCATATACTACTGGATCACCTTTCTAGTCTACGCAGCCTACCTGGTTTTCGTACTCGTCGCCTTCAGATTCAAAGTAGGAAAAGGTGCCTTCAAAGGGGCGGGAAGAATCTGGAAGGTGTAATACCGGGCAGGTGATTCCCCCAAGGATTAATGGCTGGAATTATACACATCCGGATATTATATTCACAGAAACCGAGTTGAGGAGTACACACGTGAAAATACGACTTGAGCAGCTGAATCCGCATTCCTGTCACACCTATCTGATCGGACTCGAGGGATCGCGAACTGTCATGCTTGTCGATCCAGTGCTCGAGCATTACAAAGAGTATCTCGCCCTCATCAGGGAACATGATCTTCACCTGACGCATGTGATCGATACCCATACTCATGCAGACCACATTTCCGGTGCAGCTGCACTCAAGGACCTGACGGGATGCGAATATGTCATGCACTCCAATGCTCCGGCCCACGATTACAGAAACCGGACCCCGTCGAATTTGAGGCAACAGAGGAGGACGAATCCTTATTTCAGACCCAGATCAAAGGAAGAGTTCATGCGATTTATCGAAGACCTGAGGCAGAAACTCATAGAAGAGAATCCACCCGTCCTTCTCAACGTGAGGGAACGCGACTCGATACGGGCGCAATCAAGTCCACGCATTCAGAGAAGAAGAATATGAAAGATGAAGAGCGAAAAAGGGAAAAGGTCGATGAGAGCGGCGCAAAACCGACCGACTTTATCAGGAATATCGTCATCGATAATCTCAAGACAAACAAGTACGGCGGTCGAGTAGCAACACGATTCCCTCCGGAACCGAACGGATACCTGCACATCGGGCACGCGAAATCCATCTGTCTCAATTTCGGCATCGCAGAAGAGTTCGAAGGCACCTGCAACCTGCGCTACGACGATACGAACCCAACGAAAGAAGAGCAGGAGTACGTTGACTCCATAAAAGAAGACGTGCGGTGGCTCGGGTTCGACTGGGAAGACAGGGAGTACTACGCATCCGATTATTTTGATCGGTTCTACGAATACGCGGTCCAGCTCATAAAAATGGGGAAGGCCTACGTGGACAGCCTGAGTTCGGAGGAAATCCGGGAGCACAGAGGAACCCTGACTGAACCCGGAAGGGCGAGCCCCTATAGAGACCGGCCGTTCGATGAAAATCTCGATCTATTCGAGCGAATGCGCAGAGGAGAGTTCGAGGACGGCACGCACGTACTCCGTGCAAAGATCGATATGTCATCCCCGAACATCAACCTGCGCGACCCGACTATCTACAGGATCAGAAAAGTGGCCCACCACAGGACTGGAGACAAGTGGTGTATCTATCCAATGTACGATTACGCACATCCCCTCTCGGATTCAATCGAGGGGATAACACACTCTATCTGCACGCTGGAGTTCGAGAACAACCGTCCTCTGTACGACTGGTTCATCCAGACGCTCGAAGTGGAAAACCGCCCGCAACAGATCGAGTTTGCACGTCTCAACCTCTCCTACACGTTGATGAGTAAACGGAAGCTCATGGAGATCGTTGAGGGCGGATATGTACGAGGGTGGGACGACCCGCGGATGCCCACGATTTCAGGTCTACGGAGGCGAGGGTATACTCCGAATGCCATCCGTACCTTTGCAGACCGTATCGGAGTGGCAAAGGCGAACAGCGTGGTGGATATCGTACTGCTCGAGCACTGCCTGAGGGAAGACTTGAACAGGCGAGCACCCCGCAGGATGGCAGTGCTGAAGCCGCTCAGGGTAGTGATTGACAACTATCCGGAGGGTAAGGTGGAATGGCTCGATGCAGAGAACAATCCGGAAGACCCTTCAAGCGGTACGAGAAAAATTCCTTTCTCCCGGGTCATCTACATCGAGCAGGAAGATTTCAGGGAAGACCCGCCGAAGAACTACTTCCGGCTTGCTCCGGGGAGAGAGATCCGTTTAAAGCATGCCTACTACATAAAATGTGTAGACGTGATAAAGGATGAAAAAACCGACCAGATCCTGGAGCTCCACTGCACTTACGACCCGGAGACAAGGGGTGGGTGGTCTCAGGACGGCAGGATGGTGAAAGGCACCTCCCACTGGGTCTCTGCCGAGCTTGCCGGTAGGGCGGAAGTTCGCCTCTACGATCACCTCTTCACGAAGCCTGATCCGGAGGATGGGGGAGATTTTACAAAGAACTTGAACCCGAACTCACTCGAAGTCCTGAAAGATAGTATGGTTGAACCGCTCCTCGCCGATGTGAAACCGGGTGAAAAGTTTCAGTTTCTGCGGCAGGGCTATTTCTGCGTAGATCCAGACAGGACAGAGGACGGAAGAGCGGTTTTTAACAGAACTGTCTCACTCAAGGATACCTGGGCAAAGATTGAGAAGGCGCAGAAGGGCACATAAAAAGCTTCCCGAAGGTGTATCCCTGAAGGGATTTACCTGCCTCTCGGGAGCACGACAGAAATTATCTCCCCTCCTTCGATTGCGGGGTTCATCCACTGAGCTTTTCAAATGGATTACAAATCTCACGTGAAGAAAAAAACCCAAAAAGGATTCATCCACAGATCAAATCAAAACAAGCTGGCATCAACTCAACATTTTCTTTGCCCTTCTTTTAAAGAAAAGCAGCTCCCGCTGTACCAGCCAAGGAAGCGTTCGTTTCTGTATATTTATGATCTTTCCAAGAGGAGTGAGGACAACTTTATACTTTCTCTTTTTTAACATTCGGGCAATAGACTGAGCAACCTCTTTCTGGGTAATATGATACGGTCTGTTTATCGATATTAAAGTCCCATCAGCAGAAAGTACTCTTTTCTCCGGGTCGTTCTGGGCGAACCCGATGTAGATAATTCCAATATGTATTCCTGTACCGGCAAGATCGAGACGGAGAGACTCTGCAAGCCCGGTCAGCGCCATTTTTGATGCACAGTAGGCGGAACTTTCTGGAAGCCCGGTTAATCCGGATAAGCTGGATATAAACACGAGACTCCCCATCGCTCTCATGAGATAAGGGAGTGCATACAGCGAAGCGTAGACGGTTCCTAAAAAATTGACATCAACAATTTTCTTGAAGACCTCGGGTTGAAGGTGCGAGAAATTCCCGCGCATTGAGAGACCGGCATTATTGATTAAAAAATCAATCCTCCCAAAATGATCTATGGTTTTCTCTATTAATCTTTTACAATCCCCGCTAGAACTTACATCGCCAGGAATGCAGATCGCATCTATACCTCTTGCTTCCATCTCCCTTTGTGTCTGATTCAAACGATCAATGTTTCTTCCATTGAGAACGATTTTTGCCCCTTTTTCTGCCAGAGCATATGCAGTTTCCCGTCCGATGCCCATGCTCGAACCAGTAATAACTGCAACCTTGTTTTCAAAACATAACTTCTTCATCCGATTCCTCCACTTTTTCAAATGAATCATTATGTTCAGAAGTTGCCGTGCGGAAGACATACACGAAACATTTAAGATTGAGTGTTTGCTTCAGAACATATTTTGATGAGGTTTTTCTTGTCAATATAGTTGCAGTATAGTTGCTCTCTAAATCGTGACCGTACTAAATGACTCCCGATAAACCCGTTACTCCCAGTAGCCAGGGATTTCATTTAATCCATCCTTCTTTTTTATACCAGTCTATTGTTTCTTTCACCCCCTCTTCCAGTGTATATTTTGGGATAAATCCGAGTTCCTTTCCGGCTTTCGATGTATCACACATCCAGTATCTGTATTTTATATCCCGAGCCCTTCTTAAATCAAACAGGGGAAGCGTATGTGTCATTTTCGAATATGCTCCAAGTAATGCGCCTGCGGTATAGAGCAGTGGGAGAGGGATTTTGAGGATAAAAGTTTTTTTCTCCATCACAGCTGAAATAGTATCCGCTATTTCCCTATAACTATAGATATGTTCATTCCCGACAAAGTATGTCTGGTAGAGGGCTTCATCCATTTCCGCAGCTAATAAAAGACAGCGGACAAGATCTTTCACATATATGACATTTGTAAACCCTTCACCAAGGATCGGTTTTAGTCCCTTGGATATTAACTTGAAATACGAGGATATCCCGCGAAAATCCCGCGGGCCATAGACAAGGGCTGGTCGCAATATAGTATATGGGAGTCTTCCCTTATTTTCCATCAGAAATCTTTCTGTTTGAAGTTTGCTTCTGCCATATTCGGTGATGGGATTACACAGATCTGTTTCTTTGCGTATCGTAGATTCATCACCCGGTCCTGTTGCGGCAACACTAGAAGTATATATAAATCGCTTAAGCAGTGGACTGTTTTTTATGCACACCTCAACGATGTTCTTGGTACCGCCGACATTTACTGAAAAGTAGGGTTCTGATGAGGGGCTCTTTACTACAGCTGCGAGATGGAAAACATACTGTATGGAATCATCAATAACGGGATAGAGAGACGACTTATCCCTGATATCCCCGTAAACAACTTTCACCTCTTTCCCCTCGATCCATCGAAGATCGTCCTCCTTAATTACAAAACAAACAACATTGTAGTTATTTTCATGGAGAAGATCAACCAGATGGCTTCCTATAAAACCTGCAGCTCCTGTAATCAGGGCAGTTTTTATATATCTTTGACCCATATTGATCAGACCAATACTCTTTGATCTCACTCCTAAGAAATGGGTAGGCAATTACGCCCACCGTTTTTACAATTCATCAACGCACATCGATACGGGTATCCTCTTCAAGGGTGTCTCCTGATCCTCTCGTGAAGTGCTTAAATAGTCTCCTATTTGGTTTGGAATACTGCCACAGACCATCCTGCTCCATCGTCCTTTCTTTTTTGCTTCTATTCTCCCGACAGTGCGCACCC
>Ga0209427_10001202_pt1 | contig 29507 bp, 30 predicted proteins | sample DeeMarSWOR136_30_FD_187465 | JGI IMG/M metagenome (GOLD analysis project Ga0209427, IMG submission 187465) | Marine sediment microbial communities from White Oak River estuary, North Carolina - WOR-1-36_30 (SPAdes) (version 2) | ecosystem: Environmental > Aquatic > Marine > Intertidal zone >...
ATGCTATCCCAACTCGTCATCTCCGATTTTGCCATCATCAGTCACCTGGAAATCCACTTCAAGTCCGGACTCAACATTCTCTCCGGTGAGACGGGCGCGGGGAAGTCTATTATCATCAATGCCGTGAACCTGATCCTGGGTGGAAGGGCTTCGGCCGACCTTATCCGAAGCGGGTGCGATGAGGCCAGGGTGGAAGCCCTCTTTCGTCTCCCTGGAAACTCCCCCATACAGTCGCTTTTGTCTGAGCTCGACTTCCCCAGCGAAGAAGAGTTGGTGATCAAAAGGCACATATCCCGAGAAGGCCGAAACAAGATCATGATCAACGGCTCCATCGCCACTCTTCAGGTGTTATCCCAGGTTGGTCTCATGCTCATCAGCATTTCGGGGCAGCACGAGCATCAGATGCTTCTAAAGCCGGATAATCATCTGTATTTCCTGGATGATTTTGGTTCCTTGACGGATGAGCGCCTGAAACTCAACACGGCCTTTGGAGAGTATCAGTCTTTGAATGAGCAAAAGCGTTCACTGGAAAGGGAGATCCGGGAGGGTGAAGAAAGGCAGGAGCTGGCCAAATTTCAAAAAGAGGAGATTGACAAGGCAAATCTCAAGGAAGATGAGGACAAGCAGCTGGAGGATGAGAGAAAGCGGCTTCAACATGCGGAACATCTGCTTCAGACTGTGGCGGAAACATACCAGTCCCTCTATGAGAAGGAGGGCGCCCTCCTCGCGGAGCTGGCCTTCTGTATCAAAGGCATGGAAAAGGGGGCCGAAGTGGACCAGCGGCTCAGCACCATAAGGGACGCGCTCCGCACGGCGAAGGTGGAGATTGAAGAGGCGGCCCTTGAACTGCGGGACGTTCAAAAGACCATTGTCATTGATCCCCATCGTCTCGAAGAAGTGGAAGAGCGGCTTCAGTGGATCAACAAGCTCAAGAGAAAATACGGATCGACCATTGAAGAGATCCTGAGTTTCAAAGATGGGGTCTCCAAAATGATGGAAAACCTCGATCAGAAAAGAGAGGTTCTTGCGCGAATCATCAAGGAGATGCAGGTTCTGGAAGGCGAGATTTTGTCCCAAGCCGCGCTTTTGTCCAAGAAGAGAAAGGAAGCCGCTAAAGCATTTGAGGCTTCTGTGAAAAAGGAGCTCGGTCTTCTCGATATGGGAGGAACCCAATTCGAGGTGCGCTTTCTGCAAGATGCGGCACAGGCCGCGGAGCCGGGAAAACTCTTGGGTGCGATGAAGGCGGATGGGTTCGACAAGGTGGAATTCATGCTCTCACCCAATGTGGGTGAAGAACTCAAGCCCCTTTACAAGATCGCATCCGGGGGCGAGTTGTCCAGAATCATGCTTGCCCTCAAGACCATCCTGGCCAGGACAGGATCGGTTGAGACCATTGTTTTTGATGAGGTGGACTCCGGCATCGGCGGGGCAACGGCTGAAGTGGTTGGGGACAAGCTGCGTTCCCTGGCTGACTTTCATCAGATCCTCTGCATTACCCATCTGCCTCAAATCGCCAGCAAGGGAAATACCCATTTCCTGGTCCAGAAGAAAGTCGAAGACAGGCGGACCCGCACGCTCATTTCGGAACTTGACCCGGAGGAAAGGGTCAAGGAGGTTGCCCGTCTTCTCGGCGGCAAGAAGATCTCCCAGCAAGCGATAGCCCACGCCCGGGAGATACTGGGGTAGGAAATCCTGGCCTCCTTGGGGAGGCCAGGATTTCCTAATTCTTTGAGCGGATAATCTGCCCGGGAATGAAAGGGCCGCCCTCGGTTGGAACGGCGGAGGCATGCTGGTTCATGACTTTGGCCACCTTGATTTCGCCCGCCTTCTGCCCCAGAAGATGAAAGGTCCTGCCGGTTCCGGAAACAATGGATTCCCCTTTCGAAAAAACTTCGAACACAAATCCTTCCTTGAGCCCCACATCTTGTCCTGCGTTGATCACAAGGGTTTCAGAATCCACAGATAAGATCCGTCCCGACCACGGGTATGCATTGAGAGCGTCTGTGATGGTCGAAGCCTGATCTTTGATGATCTCGAACCACGCCTCATCAAGTTCTTCTTTGTTGATTTCAGATGGCTTGAAGCGCTGCGTATGCCGCGTCTGCATACGTTTTTCATAGTACTCCGGATCAAACTCAAAGTCCGATTCTTCGAACTCATCCAGGGCAGGCAGTTTTATCTTGCGGCTTTCCAGGTGGCTCAGGAGAAGCGTATCGTTGGTGACATCCAATGCATTGACAACCATGGATATTTCAAGCTCTCTTCGGAACTTCCGGAAAGGCCAGATTCCCGTTTTCTTCCTTTGAACCTCGAAGGGGCTGATGACCGCCGTCATGAGCACATTCATGCCCTTTTCTCCAGCCCACTTGGCCTGATCTGGATCCATCACAATGCCGTATCCCGGAGACCGGATCTTCGCAGAAGCCGGTAAAGGGTTCGTTGGGCTGACAATGAGAAAATTTCCTTTTTGATCGAGCAGGGTGATCAGCTGGGAGGTGAGCGCCGCCACCTTTGCTTCTCCCAGGGCGGCCTGATCCATGACGGGAAGAAACAAAACCCTTTTTTTGAGGTCCGTATAGGTTTTCCCGGGCATGACCCCTCGGTAAAAGCTCTTGGTCGAACTGCAGCCAGCCCAGGGGATGAGCCCGAGCAACAAGATCACCAGCAAGCAGACCTTTCCTTTTTTCATTCGGATCTTCCTTTAACTTTGAGCCGTTAGCGCTCTGCCGCTTGGGGACATCTAACACCTTCAGTAGGAAAACACAATATCGAAGGCGCCAAACTCCCCCTGGTACGGTTCTGAGCTCTCGTGGATACGGATGACCCTGGCATGGGATGGTCCATGATGGCACCAGGCAACCAGTTTCCTGACCCGGTCATCAGGCCCTTCCGCCAGAACCTCCACCGCACCGTCACGCCTGTTTTTTACCCAACCCGTGACCCCCAAGCGGTCCGCCTCTCTGCGGGTGGAGTCCCGGAAAAACACGCCTTGGACCCTGCCTTCAATAACCAGCCGAACCCTGATGTCGCTCATAATCTCTCCCTGCAGACTCCCAACGGAGTCCAAGATCGTTGTCGTTGAGGCGATCCTTTCCTGTCAGAACTTGAAGGCTATCGCCCACCGGGCCAGTCCGGATTCCTCCCCGAGTTGTTCCTGGACTTTCATTTCATTGGCTCGGACCACAGCGCCTTCAACAGGATATGGGAACTGATGCCTCTCTTTTTGGAGACGCCGGCAGTGTGCCACAACCTCCTCAATCGTTTCAAACACCCGGATATGGGGTCTGTTTACGCGAAGGCCCCATAGCTGAAGGGTGGACATGAGCTCGTCATGGGTGGGGCACGCAGGCCCGCTCATTTCCCCGATCCCGTCGCAGAAAACATTGAGAGGACGCTTTACTGTTATTCTGGGATTGGGCTGCATCAACGCATCCACCGCCGCTTCGCGGATAGTCGCTCCTGGCGGTAGGTTTCCCTGCATCTTTTCTCGATCAAAGTCTTCGATCTCCAGGTAGACAATCCCCCGCACTTCCAGAAGATCGGGTATGGGCTTATGTCTGTCCAGCTGATACAGGGTGAGGGGTACGGTCAGAATGGTCTTGATATTGGGCGTCACAAGCTCGCCTGCTTGGCCGTCGCCCCTGGTGGATGCGGCTATCAGGGTTCCCTTCTCGTAGACCATTTCCACGGCGATCCCGTCGATTTTGGGCTCCACGGCGTACCCGAAGGATACACCCTTGCCGAGGCGTTGTCGTATCCGTGCATCAAAGTCCAGGATTTCCTGAGCCTCAGAAACCTCCACCAGCCCAACCATGGGCAAGCGGTGTTTGATCTTTTGGAATGGGTTCAATGGTGCCTCGCGCCCGCCTCGCTCTCCCCGGCCCGTCCCGGTCCGGAGAGGCACGGTTCGTCACGGTCGCTGAAAGCGACAAGGTTCCGGAATCGTGCTCGTGCTCAGCGCAGCGGTGCTCGCGATCGTACTCGAAAACTCGCATGCCTTTGAGTTTCTTGCCAGGTCGATTACGATGACGAGCACGAGCACGACTCCCATCCAGTTGAATTCTATTCGACCGCGGTGAACCCATCGACTTGAAGTCAAGGGTGGTTTTCTGACGTCATCAGCTGAAGGAGCAGTTCCGCGGCGCGGCGGGAGATCGCCTTGAATTTGGGGTCTCCAAAGCCTGTGCGCCATTTCAAGTCAAAGAGTTCATCCGAGACCACCAGCAAGCCCGTCAGCCTGATGGAACGGAAGACCGCCAAGGTCATCAAGGCAGACATCTCCATCTCTACGGCCAACACCCCCTTGTCCCGGTAAGCTCTAATTTTACCGGGCGTTTCCCTGTACGGGGCATCCGTGGTCCACACCGGACCCTTCTTGAAGGCATATCCGTCTTTTTGCAAAGCCGTTTCGAGCCTTTGGTTCAGCCCCCCATCCGTTGTCGCGAGGTTGTCCCCGATAGGGTAGTGCTGCGAAGTCCCCTCTTCAGAGACGGCTTCGGTGGGAATGACCAGATCTCCGATTCTGAGGTCAGGCTGTAGAGAGCCACACCAGCCCAATACCCAGACCCGCTTTGCACCGAGGGCGATGAGTTTCTCCACACCCATAACGGCCTGAGGGGCACCGAGAAAAGGCCCGCAAAGGGTGATTGCGCCCCCGCTCACTTGGTAAATCCTGAAAAAAGCGAGATCATGAAGGACAGCCCCTTCAGGTTGAACGTGTTGGATGAGATAAACCAGGTCTTGTGGGATCAACGCCAAGAGAACATCAGGTCCGATAGAAGGATCGTTCTTTCCTTTCATGGGCCGAATGAGTCCCTCTTCCCCGTCACCATTCATGGACCGCGTCATGTTCAAGACATACCACCTTCTGCAACGCCTTTGAAACGGGACTCATCTTAAGAATTATACCCAACCCTGGCAACTCTAAAATCGCCCGTGCGGGCCACACAGGCGCCCTGTCGCTTTTTGTGAAAAAGACTTTAGAAATGGTTGCTGAGTTGTGTTAAAATCCGCACAGAATCCACGGGATTTACCAGCCGTAGACAGAGGAAAAATGTTTATTTCCTTGACACATAAAAAAAGTGAATATTAATGTATAGGTTTGCTGTTTTGAGAGCGGGAATTCTCTTTTATGTTTGAAAATTTGTCTGAAAAACTGGGGAAAACCTTCAAAAACCTCAGAGGACGCGGGAGGTTAACGGAGAACAACATCCAGGATGCCCTCAAGGAAGTCCGGCTCGCCCTGCTGGAAGCGGACGTAAACTACAAGGTGGTGAAGAAATTCATCGAAGACGTTCGCCAGCGGTCCATGGGGCAGGAAGTTCTGGGAAGTCTGACACCGGGTCAGCAGGTGATCAAGATCGTCAATGCAGAGCTGATTCGTTTGATGGGCGAGAGCAGGCAGGAGCTCGATTTTACCGGCAGAACGCCGTTCACCCTGATGCTGGTGGGCCTGCAAGGCTCTGGCAAAACCACGACGGCTGGAAAACTGGCTCTTTATCTCCGTAAACGGGGAAGAAATCCCTATCTCGTGCCCGCCGACATTTATCGGCCCGCCGCAGTGGAGCAGCTCGAAAAGCTGGGATCCCAGCTGGGCGTGCCCGTTTATGAGACCGAGAAGAAGCGAAAACCGGAAGAGATTTGCAAGGACGCCCTGTCCAAAGCAGGTGCCGCGGGCGGAGACACGCTCATCTTCGATACCGCGGGGCGGCTCCACATTGATGAAGCCTTGATGGAAGAGCTTGTTCGAATCAAGGATGGGATTCAGCCCACGGAAATCCTGCTGGTGGCCGATGCCATGACAGGCCAGGATGCCGTCAATGTGGCCAAACACTTTAATGAGCGCCTTGATATCAGCGGCGTGATTCTGACCAAGATGGAGGGCGATGCCAGGGGCGGCGCGGCTCTCTCGGTTAAAGCGGTGACGGACACGCCGATCAAGTTTATCGGCGTGGGGGAGAAGCTGGATGCCCTGGAGCCTTTTTATCCGGAAAGGATGGCCTCACGCATCCTCGGGATGGGAGATGTGGTTTCCCTCATCGAAAAAGCCCAGATGGAATTCGATGAAAAAGAGGCCCTCAAACTGGAGAAGAAACTCAAGAAGAGGGAGTTTGATCTGGAAGATTTTCAGGCGCAGCTCAAGCAGATGAAGAAGTTGGGTTCCCTCGAACAGATCCTCGGTATGCTGCCAGGCATGGGGCAACTGAAGCAGCTCAAAGGGCTCAAACCCAATGAGAAGGATTTGGTCAAGATTGAAGCGATTATCAACTCCATGACAAAGGAGGAAAGACGCAACTACAAGATCATCAATGGAAGCAGGAGGAAGCGAATAGCCTTGGGCAGCGGGACAAAAATACAGGATGTCAATCGTATCTTGAAGAATTTTGCGCAGATGAAAAAGATGGTGGAAAACATGACGCGAAAGGGCTTTCAGAATGTACCGGCGATGTTTCAATAAACGCGTTTTCTGTAACCGGAGAAGGGGGTGGTAAAGTTCATGGCTGTTAGGATTAGATTGGCTAGGATGGGATCAAAGAAAAGACCGCACTATCGCTTGGTGGCCGCCGATTCAGAATCACCACGGGATGGCAAGTTCCTTGAAATACTGGGTTCTTATGATCCGATGAAGGACCCGGCCGCTGTCACGCTCCACAAAGATAAAATCCATTACTGGCTGGAGAAGGGGGCTACCGTAACAGAATCCGCCAGGGCTATTTTGGCAAAGGAAGGATTGCTTTAAGGTTCCCAAAAAGACACCTTGAATGGACGTGGCGTTGCATTCAACAATGGAGGTGATATGGAAATGAAGGAGTTGATTTCCTACATCGCAAAGGCATTGGTGGACAAGCCTGAAGAGGTGCTTGTGACCGAAATTGAAGGGGAACAGACATCTGTCATCGAGTTGAAAGTCGCCAAGGAAGACCTGGGCAAAGTTATCGGTAAGCAGGGGCGAACGGCAAGGGCCATGAGAACCATACTGAGTGCCGCCTCCACGAAGATAAACAAGAGATCGGTATTGGAAATTATTGAATAACTTTGGATGAGGGTTTTCCTGACAATCTGCTCCTTGTGGGGAAGGTGATCCGACCTCACGGGCTGGGAGGTCTTCTGAGGATTTGGTCCTATGCTGAATCTGAGAAGACCTTCTTGAATTCCGGGAAGGTTTACCTCAGGCTTGAATCAGGGCAAACCCATGAACACAAGGTGTTGTCGGTTATCGCGCAAAAGAAAGCTTTCTTGATGAAATTGGAGGGATTGTCCACTTTGGATGCCGCGGAGGAATACCGGAATGCGGCAATCCTGATTGAAAAACACAGCCTCCACCGTGAAAGGGAAGACGAATACTTCTGGCATGAGCTCATCGGCCTGGAAGTCTATTTGAGCACCGGAAAATTTATCGGGACGATCAGCCATATTTTCACTACAGGAAGCAACGACATTTACGTGGTTCAGGAAGGGGAAAAAGAAATTCTCATACCGGCCATTCATGACGTCGTCGAAGAAATCGATCTGGACGGGAAGAAAATGGTCGTTTCCGAAATGGAGGGTCTTTTTGATCTGAATGAGGCTTGATATCCTCACGTTATTCCCCGACATGTTCTCATCCTTTATCAAAGAGAGCATTTTGGGCCGCGCTATCAAAAGGGGATTGGTGGATATCCGCCTCACCGACATTCGCTCCTTTGCCAGGGGACCCCACCGCCAGACAGACGATAGGCCTTACGGCGGGGGCGATGGCATGGTGATGAAACCGGGCCCCATCTATCGGGCCCTGGCGTCCTTGGAGAGGATCAGCGAAGGGTCCCTTGTCATTCTCCTCACGCCGCAGGGACAGCCTTTTAATCAGGCTATGGCCTGGGAGTTGTCCCGGATGGACCAACTTATTCTCATCTGCGGCCGCTACGAAGGCGTGGACGAGCGCATAAGGACCGGGTATGTCGATAGGGAAGTGTCTATAGGCGACTACATCCTGAGCGGCGGGGAGTTGGGGGCGATGGTCGTTATCGATGCTGTAAGCCGCCTCGTGCCCGGGGTGCTGGGCGGGGAGACGTCCAACCTGGAGGATACGTTCCAGGACGGGTTGTTGGAATATCCCCATTACACACGACCCAGGGTTTTTAACGGTGTCGAGGTTCCGTCCGTTTTGCTCTCGGGCGATCACGAAAAGATCCGCTTGTGGCGGAGAGCCGAGTCCTTGAGGCGGACACTGAATAGAAGACCGGATCTTTTGGGAAAGGCCGAGTTATTGAAAGAAGATAAAGCCCTGTTGGCCAAGCTCAAATCAGAGGGGTAGAGGCGCAGGTCCAATTTCTTGGGGTGCGATCGCTATGGAGTCAAGGGGTATGCGGCTCTATCTCGGGCTGCTCCACTATCCGGTGTACAACAAGAACCAACAGCGAATCGCTTCAGCGATCACGAGCTTTGACCTTCACGATCTGTCGAGACTGGCAAGGACATACGGGGTCAAGCGGTTCTTTGTAATAACCCCCCTAACGGATCAGCAGGAACTCGCTGAGCGCATTGTTCGCCATTGGACCGTGGGTTACGGGGCGAAGTACAATCCCAACAGGAAGGAGGCTTTGGAGCTCATCACCATCTCGCCTTCCCTAGAGGAGTGCCTTCAGGAGATTGAAGCGTTGGAAGGTGAGCAACCTTCTGTATTCGCTACGGATGCTTCCAAGCAGAATGGACGCGCCATGACCTACACTGAGGCGGCGCGCGTGATTGGCTCTGGAAAGCCTTTTCTGCTGCTCCTGGGAACCGCCTGGGGTTTGGATAAGGAGATTTTCAGCAAGGCGGATTACATTCTTGACCCTGTGTGGGGACCCACCGATTACAATCATCTCTCTGTGAGGTCAGCGGGGGCCATTATTCTGGACAGGTTGGTTGGCAGATAGCCAGCAGGGTATTCAGGAGGAAATATGGACATTATTGAAAACATTGAGAAAGAACAGATGCGGCTGGACATTCCCGACTTTAAGCCGGGTGACACGGTAAGAGTCCACGCCAAAATAAAAGAGGGCGATAAAGAGCGGATTCAGGTGTTTCAAGGGGCCGTTATTCGCAAGAGAAAAGGTAGAACAGGGGCGACCTTCACAGTGCGCAAGGTGTCCTATGGGATCGGCGTGGAAAAAATCTTTCCCCTCCATTCGCCCAACATTGAGAAGGTCGAGATTATCTCACGAGGAAAGGTGCGGCAGAGCCGGCTCTACTACATGCGTCAATTGAGAGGCAAGGCGGCACGTATCAAGGAAAAAAGGACCTAATTTGTGGCCTCTTTTAGGTCCTTCCGGGATCTGGGCCCGAACAGACGGGGCTTTTAGGGAAATCGAGGGCTTGGGTTTGCGCTGGCTGGTTTGCAAGAGAACTCCTGTTGGTCCCCTCCCGTCGCAGAGAGAACCCCTTTTTTCATCGTTAAGAAGCACTGATGACAACAGTGGATAGCCTCCCCCTTTTCTCCGTGAGAAACGCCACCTCAGAAATCGATACGCTTTACCATGAAGCCATGGCCCGAAAGGCTGGCTACAAGAGCATCGCCGGCGTTGACGAGGCGGGCAGAGGGCCCCTGGCAGGGCCGGTTGTGGCTGCTGCGGTGATCATTCCCGAGGGTTTGTTTTTGGAGGGGGTAAGGGATTCCAAAGCCATGACGGAGAAGGCGCGAGAAAGGGCCTTTGCAGTCATTACCCGAAGAGCGACCGCACTAAGCGTCGGGGTTGTTTCGCAAAGATATATCGACGAATTCAATATTCTGAGGGCTTCCTTGGAGGCCATGAAGAGAGCTGTTTTGTCCCTGGACCCCGCACCGGAATACTTTCTGGTGGACGGGATACACAAAGTTCCTGTGCCCATACCCCAAAAATGCCTGAAAAAAGGGGATCGCATAAGCCTGAGTATCTCTGCGGCTTCTATCGTGGCCAAAGTCTATCGGGACAGGATCATGCGAAGATACCATGAGATGTTTCCGGTCTACGGCTTTTCCGAAAATAAAGGATACGGCACAACGAAGCATCGGGCCGCCATAAGGGCGCACGGTTTTTGTCCCATTCATCGGTTGACCTTCAGAGGGGTGCTTTGAGTTGACCAGGGAGAGACTTGAGCTGGGAAGGCTCGGAGAGGATCTGGCCCTGAAAGCCATAAAGCGGATGGGTTACAAGTGCATCGCCCGCAACTACCGCTGCCCTTTGGGCGAGATGGACCTCATTGCCAGAGACGGAGACACGCTGGTTTTCATTGAGATCAAGACAAGAAGGGGCAAATCCCTGGACTATGCCAAGGAAGCGGTGGACGGGAGAAAGAAACGACAGCTGTCCAAGGTGGCGCTGGCTTACATGAAGGAGAACCATTGCGCCGATGTCAAATCGCGTTTTGACGTGGTGGCCGTGAACCTGGGCGGACACAACGAGGAGATCGAAGTGGTGAAGGATGCCTTCGAGCTCGCCTATTAGAAGGTCTTTTCTTTTTCCTGGTTCAGGCATGGCAGCAGGGGAGGCCCCAATCACCGAAAGATGATGGAAAGCAAAGGCGCCGGCACGCTGTACGTTGTTTCCACCCCTCTGGGGAACCTGGAAGATATCACGCTCAGAGCACTGAAGGTTCTGAAGGACGTGGATGTGATTGCGGCAGAGGGGGTACAGCATACCCGTGCCCTTTGCCGACACTACGGTATAAAAAGCAGGCTGATCGGGTATAGCCAACACAACCGAAAAGTCCGAACGCCCGACTTGTTAGGGCGACTGAAATCCGGCTCTGATATCGCCTTGGTGACGAACGCAGGGACGCCTGGTGTTTCGGATCCCGGCCCTTTCTTGATCAGGCGGGCGCTGGATGAAAATATTCGGGTGTCGCCCGTTCCAGGGCCTTCTGCTGTTACGGCCGCCCTGTCGGTATCCGGGTTAAGGGGCGACAGCTTTCTTTTTCTGGGGTTTCTGGCGAACCGCTCCGGCAAGCGGCGGAGGGAACTTGAAGCGCTATCATCGGAATCACGGACGATGGTCTTTTTCGAAGCCCCTCACCGTCTTCAAAGCATGCTCACCGATCTCCTGGATATTCTCGGAGATCGTCAGATCGTGCTTCTCAGGGAACTGACCAAGCTATTTGAGGAAGTGAAACAGGGTTCGGTGGGTTCGGTCCTGAAAGCCTTGCAGGGGGCGACGGTAAGAGGGGAGTTTACCGTGGTGTTGGCGGGCAAAGAAAAGGAGAAAAGGGACCATTCCCCGGACGAGCACACGCAAAGGCGAGCGGAGAAGCTTCTCAAAGAGCACGGAATGGGTGTGAAAGAAACAGCCAGAAGGCTGTCCGAGGAAACGGGCTTGGTCTATAGGGACCTATACAAGGTGTGTCTGTCTGTGAAAAGGTCGATGGAGGTTTCTCACTAGAAGAGAGACGATTTTATCGCATGGAGTTGGTCAAGAAGCTGACGATCACGAACGAACTGGGATTACACGCAAGGGCGGCTGCAAAGATCGTCGCACTGGGCGCTCAGTACGATAGCAAGCTTGTTCTCAGAAAGGGGAACCACGAGGTGGATGGGTCGAGTATTCTTTCCATCCTTACCCTGGCCTGCCCGAAGGGAACGGAGCTGGAGGCCAGAGCTATTGGAGAAGACGCGGAAGTGTTCATGGAAGCGCTGAGTGATCTCTTTGCGCACAATTTCGGTGAAACGAAATGACAGAAAACGGCACTGGAAATATCAAGAAACTGCAGGGCATCGGTGTTTCCCCGGGCATCATCATCGGAAAAGCCCGGGTCATTGATCGATCCAGGGTCAAGATTCTCTACCAGTATTTGATCGGTGAGCGACAGATTGAGAGAGAAGTGGATCGATTTGAGGAGGCCTTGGAGGCTGCAAAGGCGCAGATCAACGATCTAAAAAACCGGATGCCCGATCAGATCAAGGAACATTCCTTCATTCTCGACACCCACCTTATGATTATAGACGACAGCATGTTTCGGGGGGCCACGATCGACACGATTCTGGAGGAAAGGATCAACGCGGAATGGGCCCTGAAGAAGTCGTTGCAGCAGATCGAAAGTATTTTCGACCAGATTGACGACCAATACATCAAAGAGCGCATTGTGGATGTCGAGTATGTGGCCGAGCGGGTCTTGAGAAATCTGGCCGGAAAGGAGCAGGAGAGCCTTTCTGAGATCAACGAACGCGTCATTATCGTGGCCCATGAGCTCTCGCCGGCGGACACGAGCTCTATGAACATCGGCAAAATCATGGGATTCATAACGGATGCGGGAGGGCGGACGTCCCATGCGGCCATTATTGCCCAGTCCCTGAAGATTCCTGCCGTGGTCGGTCTTGAATCCATCACCCGTGAGGTGCGGGACGGGACCCTCTTGATTGTGGATGGAAAAAGGGGCGAAGTTCTCATCGATCCCGATGATGATTTGATCATCCAATATCAGGAAAGACAATTGGCTCACGAAAGGTTTGAATCCACCATTGTGCGCATGAGCCATCTCCCTGCAGAGACCACGGACGGACATCGGATCGCGGTGATGGCCAACATCGAGTTCCTTGAAGACGTGACCGCGGCAAAGGACCATGGTGCGGAAGGAATTGGGCTTTACAGGACGGAGTACCACTACCTGAGAAGCCATGAACTGCCCATCGAGGAGGAACTATTTGAAGACTACAAAGAGGTTGTCGAGATTATGGCTCCGGCTCCTGTGACCCTCAGGAGCCTGGATCTCGGAGGGGATAGATTCTATTCAGGGGTGGCGCCTACCAAGGAAACGAACCCTGCCCTTGGGCTCAGAGCCATCCGGTTTTGCTTGCAGGAGCCAAAGATTTTTAGAATCCAGCTGCGGGCTATTCTGCGTGCAAGCATTTACGGGAACACCCAGCTCATGTTTCCCATGATATCCGGGTTGCAGGAACTTCTTGATGCAAGAGGAATTCTTGAGGACGTGAAGGGTGAACTCGACAAAGAGGGCCTGGCCTATGACAAGAACATTAAAGTGGGCATTATGATTGAAGTACCCTCCGCTGTCGCTGTGGCCGATATTCTGGCTCGCCATGCGGATTTCTTCAGTATCGGGACGAATGATTTGATCCAGTATGCCTTGGCTATTGATAGAATCAACGAACACGTGGCGTTCATGTACCAACCTTTTCACCCGGCCATTCTCCGAATGATCCAACAGGTGGTGGCCGCAGGCAAAAAGGCGGGCATCAAAGTGGCCTTGTGCGGGGAAATGGCCGGTGATCCTTTGTGCGCAACACTCCTTCTTGGCATGGGGATCGACGAGCTCAGCCTAAACTCCTGGAGTATTCCCGTGATCAAGAAGATCATCCGATCCATTTCCATGAAGGGGGCCAAAGCCAATCTCAGGGACATTCTCAGGCTCGATACGGCCAGCAAGGTGCGGGAGCGGATCATCGGGAAGGTGAGGGCCCTGGTGCCGGATTTGGAGGAAGAAGTCTTCTATGGCCGGCTCGATGATGCCTCCGGGTCGAACAAGAGCCTGGAGTTCACCGAAAAGTCCTCTGGAGAAAGTTGATTACTAGATAAAATTGCGAGACAGTTATGTTGAAGCGGCGCAGCCGCGTTGTATAGAATTGCGAGACAGTTATGTTGAAGCGGCGCAGCCGCGTTGTATAAAATTGCGAAGCAATTTTATCGAGGGGACTAAAGGCGTGAGAAAATCGGCCCCTGAGGTGACCAAGAAGAAGAAAGTGGTCTGCCAGAATAGAAAAGCCGCACACGAGTATTTCATTGAGGAGGTCTACGAGGCGGGCATGGTTCTTCTGGGGCCGGAAGTCAAATCCCTTCGTGATGGTCGCGCAAGCCTGGCGGATAGCTATGCCAGAGTCAAGCGGGGCGCGGTTTTTCTTCACAACATGCACATCAGCCCCTATCCCTACGCCCATCACGTAGAGATCGATCCCACCAGGACGCGGAAACTGCTTCTGAACAAAAAGGAAATCAAACGTCTAACTGGAAAGACGGAGCAAAAGGGATATTCCCTTGTGCCTCTGAAGGTATTTTTCTCGGGCGGGTGGGCAAAAGTGGACTTGGCCCTGGTGAAAGGAAAAAGGAAGGTAGACAAGCGGCATGCCATTAAAGAGCGGGACATGAAGCGGGAGATGGAGAGGGCGAAAAAAAAGGGCGAATATTGACCTGCAACAGAAAAGTGTATATATTCTTTATAAGTGCCACAATTTCATTCCTAACTTTGGGGGCGAAACGGGTTCGACGGGGGTATTGAAGCTTAAGTTGCATACCGAGGTTCCACCGGCCTCGTAAAAAAGGTGGGCTAAACACAGACGCAGACGATTATGCGTATGCCCTAGCCGCATAAAGGCTAGCGCCCTGTTGATCTATCCTGCGAGATCGACAATGGGCGACGGACAGCGGGATAGCTGAGCCGGTGTACCTGTGGTCGGTGAGGCGAAAAATTAACAGGTTAGTCCTTCGGCAACCTTGCCCGTTTGGGACCCTGAGGGCGAAAATTTAATAACGGGCTAAGTATGTAGAGGCTTAAGTGGACTGCTTTCGGACGGGGGTTCGACTCCCCCCGCCTCCACCAACATTCGCTGCCCGAATGCTTGTGTCCTGAGTAAGCGACCCAAGGGAGCGCATCGAAGTCCAGAAAGAGGGGGACGCCCTTTACTTTTTAACTTTTTTCGAAAAGTGAAAAAGTAAAGGGCGTCCCCTTTCTTAAACCGGGAGGGTAATCTGGATCTGCAGCCCTTCTTCCGTGTTTAAAGCCTTGATGGTCCCACCATGTCTCTGGATGATCTTTTTTGTAATAGCCAGCCCCAGGCCCGATCCGGTTTTTGGGGCACCCTCGGTCCTGTGGAAGGGGTCGAAGATCCTCTCCAAATCTTGTTCGGACAGGGCCTCAAATGAGTTCGTGACGCTGATCTCCAGGGATTCGTCTTTTGAGTGCATCTTAATCCTCATCATTCCGTTTTCTGGTGTAAACTTGATGGCGTTGTCGAGGATGTTAGAGAGGGCGGTTCGCAGCGCCTCCCTGTCCGCAATAAAGGGAGGATCAAATGACAGCTCCTTTGTCATGCGCAGGCCTTTTCGGCTTATGGTGGGCTCAAACCGTTTCAGAAGCCCCTCTATAAGCTCCAGAGGATCTATGCTCTCCCGGTTCAAAGGTGCGTCGTGAAGATCCATCTTTGACAGATCCAGTATCTGCCCAATAAGGCGATCCAGTTCCTCAATGTCCTCTCGGATGCCGTCAAGATGTCTCTTCCAATCCTCTTCATCAATGTCTTTGAGTTTTTCCCTGAGAAGTTCCTCTGCAACGCGAATCCTTGCAAGAGGACTGCGCAGCTCATGGGAAACGTTGGCTGTCAGCTCCTTTCCACTTTGAATCATTTTCTCCAACCTGTCCGCCATGCGGTTGAAAGCGTGACCCAGTTCCCCTATTTCGTCTTTCCCTTTAACTGTGGCTCTGTGAGAAAGATCTCCTTCAGCGATTCGCGAGGCGGACTCGCTTAATCCTTTGACGCGCTTGGTAATGTATCTTGTGAGGGGTAGGACCAGCAGAGCAACAACAATGCCAATGATGATGAGGCCGACTCCGAAGCCTTCAGGGTGTTCCTTTTCCGGCTTTTCAGAAAAGAAGTGAAGGCGTCCCACCCGGTCTTCGCCTATTCGCATCGGTATGATCGCATACCATTGCCAACCGCCTTTCACACGACGGTACAGTTCAAAATGCCTGGACTTCTCAAGAGGCTTCCAACGGGAGTCTGAAAGGATTCTCGGAATATCATCGGAAAAGGACTGCATAAGAGAATTTCCGTCTGCACCTGTCAGCCAGACCTTTGAGCTGTAAGCCTGCGCGAGGCGGCCAAGCGCATTTCTCAAGGCTTCATTCTGAGAAATCGGTACGTCTGGGTTTGATGTGATTTTATCCTCAACGAGCTCTTTTGTGATGAGCACATGGGCCTTGACATAATGACCCATTCGGGAATGAAAATCTCTCCCCGCTGCGATCATGAAGATGGCAAAGATGAGGACCAGGGTTACGGTGAGAACCAAAAGAAAGGACAAAAATATTTTGATGTAGAGCTTGCTCAGCTTCATGGCGTCTCCACGAACATGTAACCTGTACCCCATACGGTCTTTATGCAGTCTTTGTAATTGGGGAAGTGCGCCAATTTCGCCCTCAATTTGCTGACATGAACATCGATGCTCCGATCAAAGGCCACGAAATCTCTCCCGCGGGCAAGATCCATGAGTTGATCGCGGGTCATGACCGTGTTGGGGTGTTTCATCAGGGCCTCAAGGACTTTGTATTCTGTTGTGGATAGATCGACTTCCCTGTCTTCCACCACGAGTGTCTGTCTCGCGACATTGAGAGCCAGCCCGCCCACCTTGATGAACATCCTTTTGTCTTCTGTGCCCTCTTCCTCCTCGAGAGAGGGGGGCCGTCGCAGAACAGCTTTCACCCGGGCAAGCAGTTCTCGTGGGTTAAAGGGCTTGGGAAGGTAATCATCCGCACCCAATTCCAGTCCCACGATGCGGTCTGCATCTTCTCCCTTCGCCGTGAGCATAATCACCGGCAAAGCATATTGCGCCCTAATCTCTTTCAATATGTCCAGACCGTCCTTTCCCGGCAGCATGATGTCCAGTATGATGATGTCCGGCGATTGCTCTGCAATCGTCTTCATGACAGCGGAACCGTCGGGGAGAGTGAGCACCGGGAATCCATAACCTTCAAGATATTCCTTTACGAGCTTTAGAAGTTTTTGATCGTCATCTACAAGTAGAACCCTTTTGCCCATGAAAGTCACCCCTTTTTACAGTCTTTTACATTGGCTTTACAATTCTTAACAAGTCAGGTTCACCCGGCACTTCTGGTCTCGTGTCCCAGAAATCCCCATTATAATTCCCAAAGAGGGAATGGCCAAATTGAGTTCCCTAGGGGCCGTTCCAAAGGCATGAGAGGTATGGTTGCGGGCTGGACGACCACCTCCCGAAGGCCCCTCGAGCAAGCAAGAACTTATTCAAATTATTTCTGGGACGTGAGACTAGTTCTCAGACCTGTCGGTCTGCGGATCGATCTGAACTTGGTAAACCCTTACGGGCTTTTCGATGTTTTTGACGGATTTTTCTCCCAAGTACTCGTAGCTTAACGGCAGTCTGTTTTCTATTTGATCATACACGGTGCCTGATATGCATACCCCTCCGGCTTCGGAGAGTTTCTCGATTCGCGCGGCGATGTTGACCCCATCACCATAAATCCTTCCTTTTTCGAGAATTACATCTCCAAGATTAATCCCGATGCGGAAGACCATTTTGCGGTTGTCAGACAGTTCGGCGTTCTTGGCCCTGAGATCCATCTGGATCTCTACGGCACACTGCACCGCGTTGATCACACTCCCAAACTCAGCGAGAATATTATCCCCTGGGGAGTCCACCACTCTGCCGAGATGTTTCCGGACACGGAAAGCAATGAGGCTTCGATAAGCATTTAAGGTATGGATGGTCCACATCTCATCTTGAGCCATAAGGCGGCTGTAATCTTTTACGTCAGCGCTTAGGATCGCCTTGAGTTGGCGTTGCATGCCTTGAGAAGCCAAATCCTCTCCTGCAGTTTGGCCTGTGGCTTGTTGAGGGAATCTGCGAATCACGGCCTTCATTCTGGCCAGTAGTTCACGGGGATTGAAGGGTTTAGGCAGGTAGTCGTCCGCTCCCAATTCCAGTCCGACAATACGATCTGTGTCCTCTCCTCTCGCAGTAAGCATGATAACCGGGACAGTGTGTTCCGCTCTGATTTCTCTGAGTACATCCAGACCGTCCTTTCCCGGGAGCATGATATCCAATATGACGATATCCGGCGATTCTTTCCTGACCGTTTTGAGGACGGACAAGCCGTCGGAGAGCGTATCAACCTGAAATCCGTATTGCTCGAGATATTCGGTGACAAGCTTGCGGAGTTTTTCGTCATCGTCAACGAGAAGAACTTTGTTGCTCATGCCTTTCTCCACTTTTTACAAGCCTTTGCATTGATTTAACACTTTTTTACATTCTGGAAAAACATTCTTTACAAGTTGGCCTTATTATATCCGCAAGTTCAGCGAGGTCACCAAGAAAATGCATTAAAGAAAGGAGGATGAGCACATGAAAAAAAGGAAAAAATATATTGTTATCGGAATCGTTGTTTTGTCGGTCGCCATTCTTGCAGGCCTTGGCCTTAGCGCAGCATGCGGTCCTCACGGCCATTGGCATAAGGGGTATCATTCCAGGTTCCACAGTGAAGAGGTGACGGATTTCATTTCATGGAAGATGGACAGACATGTCAAAGCGTTGAATCTTGATGATAGCCAAAGGCGGGAATACGAAAAGATGAAAGAGCAGATCAGGCTAAGCATCACAGAAGCCATGGAGAGGAGAAAAGAGTTTCATAGGATTATGTATGAGGAAATCAATAAGGAGAATGCGGACCTGAATGCTGTGGCGAATCTCGCGAGAGATCGATTGCAGAACATGCCTGACATCATCGGGAAGAACCTGGATCTTTTCATGGACTTCTACAACCGCGTCCTCAACTCTGAACAGAGGGCGGAAGTGATTAGGATTATTCGCGAGAGAATAGGATAAGATCTAGGGGGACGCTGTTCACTTTTTAACTCGGGAAGTCAAGAAGTGAACTGCGTCCCCCTTTTTCTCTAATGGTCTTGACAACGAGAGCCGATTCCATGTATTCAGTGGGCCTTCGCATTCCACGATTCGAGGAGTGAATACCATGGAGAGTCAGACCGAAAGCAGGGTTTACATGTGCATGCAGTGCGGAATGTGTTCAGGGAGCTGCCCTGAAACAGGGATAACCCCTTTCAACATACGGTTGCTGGTGAGAAAAAGTCATCTAAAGCGCGCCATAGAGGAAACGATACCCTGGTACTGCACCTCTTGTGGAGAATGCACGCTCAGGTGTCCCAGGGATGTAAAGCCATTGGACATGATCATTGATTTGAGGTCCGCTTTTGTTGAAGAAGGGCAGATACCCCTCTCGATTCAAAAGGCCCTGGAGAACACTTTTGTGCAAAAGAATCCGTGGGGCCGTCCGCGGAGCAAGAGAGGCGAGTGGTTGAGCGAGCTGGGTATGGAGGTCCCCCACGTCAGCGAAACGGAATCGAAGAGACTGCTCTTCACGTGCTGCATCCAGGCCTATGATCCCCGCTGTATGGTTATTCCCATGAATGTGGCGACCATACTCAAGAAGGGCGGCGTCGAGTTCGGTGTTCTCGGGAAGGAGGAAGCCTGCTGCGCCAATGAGATACGGCGTATGGGAGAGACGGGCCTCTTCGAGGATCTTCAGGAAGAGAATGTGGCCACATTTCAAAAGTACGGGGTGAAGGAGATTATCACCTTGTCCCCTCACTGTATGAACGCGATGAAAAATGAATACGGTGATCTGGGCATCAAAGTCTCCCACTACACCGAAGTGTTGGCCGCCATGATAGACGAAGGCTCTCTCACCTTCAAGGCGCCCTACAACAAGAAGGTGATCTACCATGACCCCTGCTTCCTGGGGAAGCAAAACAAGATTTTCGAGGAGCCGAGGAAGATACTCAAGGCCATAGAAGGGCTTGAACTCCTTGAGTTTTCGGGGTCGAGAGAGAACTCCCTCTGTTGCGAAGGCGGGGGTGGGAGGATGTTTTATGAGGCGGAGGTTACGTATAAAAGGAACAGTGAAAGGCGCGTGGAGGAAGCCGTTCAAAAAGGAGCCGACGTGCTTACCACGAGCTGTCCTTTCTGTCTCATGACCCTTGAAGACCCTGCGACGGAAAAAGAGCTTCCGGTCAAGGAGCTGTCGGAGATCGTTGTAGAGGTTTTGTAGCACATGCCATTTGGTTTCTTACCGTGCTTCTAGAGACATGTTCAGACACAAAAACCGGCGAAAAAGCCGGTTTTTGTGTCTAGGCCCAAATAAAGTCAGGTACTTATCCTTCATTGGCCAATGGCGCCCCGTATTTTTTCGAAAAGGTGTATGTTACGCCACCCTCTCTTTTTTCATGATCTCAGAGAACACCTCGACAATCAAGGGATCAAAATGGGTTCCCGACTGCTCCGTGATCAGGTGGAGGGCCTCATCCTTCTCCATACCCGGCCGATAAGGCCGTTCAGAGGAAAGGGCGTCATAGACATCGGCGACGGCCAGTATTCTTGCGCCCAACGATATGGCTTCCCCGGCGAGACCGTCAGGGTAGCCCTTGCCGTTGAACCACTCATGGTGTTGCCTGACGATGGGTATGACCTCGGCGTAGGCTTCGATAGGCTCCAGTATGCGCGCACCGATGACAGGGTGCTCACGAACGAATTGATACTCCTCCGCTGACAATCTGTCTGTTTTGTCGAGGAGTTCCGGCGGCATACCGATTTTTCCGATATCATGGAGCAGCGCGGCACGATGCAGATTGTCCAATTCTTCTTGGCTCAGACCAAAAAGACGGCCCATTTTCAGAGCCAATTGTGTCACACGTTCGGAATGGCCCGCCGTCCACTTTGAGTTTGTGTCAATGACCCGGGCCAAAGCATTGAGGGTGCCCCAGTTAAGCGCGTCCAGCCTCTGGTTGGCTTCCAGAATCTCTCTCAGACCTTTTTCTAAGTCTTTGTTCCTTTCTTCCCAGTCATAGGCGATGAACTCCAGAATGTCCTTGTCTCCGGCCTTCTCTTCTTCATGCCCTGCCGCCTCTGTCAAGTTTTCGAAAAGGATTTGGTCTTGTGCTGTTCGCTTAAACATCTCCTCCATCTGGTCAATCACACCTGCACTTCTGGCCGTCTTTTCTCCAGAACGGTTAATGACACAGCCTTTTAAGGAGATGCTTGTCTTTTCTCCTTCCAATTCCCAATCCATGCCCTTTGTTTTTTCAAACCATTCTCTGAGAAAGATCTCGATCTCTTCTGCCCCTGATTCGTGAATCATGACTGCCAGGGTATCATTGGCAATGCGGGAGAAAACGGCCTTTCTAAAACGATCTTTTACTTGGGATTGCAGATACTCCGCAAAGAGACCGGTTAATCGCTTTATTTGTTCAAAGTTCAATCTGAGCGTCAGCTGTCTGTAGTTCGCGATTCTCAGACCGACGAATACCAGGTCTTCCCTTGATTTCAGTCTATGATCGAGCTGGAGCAGGAAGAAGCGGGCTGAATAGAAACCGGTGAAGGGGTCTGTAATCGCGAGGGTTTTCAACCTGTTGCTCAAGTACAGGAGGTTCAAGTATCTGTACAGGTTCGGGACAACGTAAGCCGCGGTCCCTGAGAAGAGAATAGCCAGGTACGAGAGCTGAATATCCCTCGCGCGGAGGTAGAGAAAGGAGAAATAGGTCAGGACCAAGAATAGGGCGGCAAAGGCCGTATTGAGCAGAAATCTTGGTCTCCTGTTCAGAAGGAGGATCAGATACCCCAAAATGAAGACAAACAAGAGATTCTGGCTTTTCGAGGCCGTATAAACAAAGCGCTTGCTCAGCATCATGACCACCGAATTTCCTATGATGGTCACCCCGGACCAGTATCCCATAGGCGTTGGGTGCATGTCATGAACCAGCGGGTCCGTGACGCCCACGAGAACAATTTTTTCCTTTAAGACCATGGGGCTCACCTTTTTCTCCAGAACCAGGGAAGCCGGGATGGTGGTAAAATGAGAGGGGTGGACAAGATAGTTAATCGGCGTAATTCCCCCCTGGGAAGGGACCAAAAGCTCATCTTCCAGAAAAACCCCCTGTTTATTTGCCCTTATGCGGGATCTATCCACGCCGAGGTAGGCGAGAAGAATTTCCGTTTCTAAAGAGAGTGCAGGCTCTTTGTGGTTGGAGGTGTAAAACACAGCGGTTCTATCGACCATGCTGGCTCGGGTAGGCTTGTTGACAAATCCTATGGACGAGCTGGCATCGATGAAGTCTTTGAGGGGTTTCTGCTCGGAATTCCTGTGCAACACGTAACCCAAGACAACCTTAGGGTGGGATTTAAGAGCGGAAATTAAGGCCTTGTCTTCCTGCTCGTCGGATTTTCCTGAAAAGACAATGTCTAACCCGATCACTTCAGGCGAAAAGGAGGCGATATTCTGGATTAATTCTGCGGTCAAGCTTCTTTTCCATGGCCACTTCTGGTTCAGTTGGTGCCGGGACTGTTCATCAATGGCGATGATTGTAATGTGTTTGGCTTCTTTAGGGATTTGATTGAAGAACCAGAATGACTGCTCGGCGATGAAGTTTTCGAGTCTAATCGCAGGAGAGGAAAAGAAGGTGTCTGCAAAGATCAAAAACCAGAGCAGCAGGACAAGCCAGATGACAAGAGGGTGGAGATAGTCTTTTTCTTTAGTAAAGCGAAGCATTGGCTAGGCACTGAGAAGGGGGTTCCGCTCCTGGCTCGTGTTTCTTGTTTTTTTGATTTCAGTTGCCTTCGATCGGAAGCCCCCGTCTTTTGGAGAGGGGGCTTCACGCTATTGGTCATTTTCGTCGTCTTATCTTTGCCACCATGGCCACCACCATTTACTCCCATCGTCGTCCTGGTCACCAACGTATGGCTCAGGCCCCGGGGTCGGTTCGGCAACATCCGGTTCCGGCGTTGGAGTGGGTTCGATAACCTCCGGGGGATACACCTTTTTGGCAGTGACCTCTTTTATGAGAAGGGGCTTTTTGTTTTTCGCCATCTCTTCATGCAACTCCGCTATCTCTCTATCCTTGGTCGCCACGATAGCCTTGTGTTGATGTCTTTTTGACAACTGATCCACGGAGGTAAAAACATGGATATCGCAATCAGCCACGACAACGGCATCCCCGGCAATGCTTCTCCAGTCCTTGCCTACGAGATTGCCGTTTATGCCATAAGATGTGCCCCCATTACGATCGGCAGGGCAGTGGAAAATGTCTTCTGTGACGCCGTATTTTTGAAGGTTTTCATAGGTCAGAAACTGGGCATACGCTTGGTCCGATGCATCCAACTTGATGAGAAAGTAAGCGAGTTTCTTAAGCCAGCGCCCATCCTCCATGGCCTTGGCATAACCTTTTTCGAGGTGCTCGAATTTCAGATGGCCCAGAGAGGCAGGGAGAGCATCGTTTTCCGAAAGGTACAAGTCAATCGCTTCCCTGATTGCGTCCAAATTTGTCTTACATACCGTGTCTTTTGCATGGGCAATGGCACCCTGATAAGCAAACAGCCCGATACTTGCAAGGGTTAACACAGTGAGCACAATGACCAATAGCTCGATCAGCGTAAATCCCCTTTGAGTTCTTTCCGTTCTTTTAAGTGTTTTTCTCAAACAAAAGCGTCCCATTTCCTTCCCCTTTGGTCGGTCTGTTATTGAAGAGGCTGCAAGGCCCCCCTTTGGGCGGGGAGCGTGAATGCCTAAAGCATGGGAGCCGAAACCTGCCGTTTCTCTCCCTCGTCCCTCAGGCGGAAACTCTGAAACGCCGCCGCCAGCCTCTCGAGGTGTTCTCGTTGAGCGCGCAGCAAGTCAATTTGGTTGTCACTCCATTCGGTTCCTACACTCGCCGTTTCTTCCAGTCTCCCCATAGAGCCAAGGGCTTCCTCAGCTGTGGTTTTTATGCCTTCCAGTTTCCCGGCAAGCGTCTTTATCATGCTGTCCAGTGCCTTTTCCTCGGCATGCAAGTAATCCTTTTTTCTGATCTTCACAGGATAGAGCAGGTCCCCCTTCTCCAATGCCTCGAAGGCACACCGAAACCGATACAACGGGCCCATGATTTTTTGGAATGCAACGAATGAGTGCACCCCGAGGAGAAGGATAAGGGAGAAAACGGCCGGCCAAACCCATGCGTGCTTCGCGAGCAGCCTGCTGGCCGCATGCCCTCGGGTTTCCCAACTCAAGGTCTCATTTTGCATCTCAAAGAAATCGGGGGCGAAGACAGCAATGGCAAAGAAGGAAACCATGATAAAGCAGTAAACGAGGATCATGGCCAGGAATCTGTATTGGAGCGAGCTTGTCGCTGCAAAAGCTCGTCGGCGGTTTTGGCTCGTTTTCATAGAATCTCCTTTCTTTCCAGCTATCCAGGTTCGCTTTGAACTGCGGATTTCGACAATTTTCAGCCCAAGCATTTTTATGCAATTCTTTTGCCAAGATTAGAAACCTATAAATTGCAATATGTTATAGAAAAACTGTTAGGAGGGACCTTTCATGTGTGACAGAATTTGTCAAGAAGAGTCCACTTTTGTCAGAATTTGTCAAATCTTAGGTTAATATAGGTTATGAAAAAGGAGGAATTGAAGCGGGGTTATGGGCAAATTCTGGGGACTTAGTGGTTTGTGCCCTTCTCCGACGGGGAATTATTTCGGTGCCTTCCGCATACACGGGTTATGAAAGTGCTGGCTCATTGGTATGGTGTATGTTACACCAGCCTAAAGAAAACATCCAACGTTCCGGATGTTTATCCCCTAAGCCGGTCAGGAGAACAGGTTGTCGATTTTTGCCTTGTTATGGGTCCTGGAGTCCCTAAACCCTTTGAGGTAGCTGTCTGTGGGGGTGACGGATTCATCCATGACCTTCTTGAGTTCCGTGTCTTTTGTGTTCGGATTACCCCTTTTTCCACTGAAGACCCTCATGGCAGAGACTTACAATCTCGCAGGCCTCGTGCCTGGGTTTGCGGGCGTTGCAGACAGCACGGCCGTGGAGGATCAGGAGGTTTGAGAAAAGGGTCCATTGTGTCTTGGGCACAACGTCCATGAGGTCGAATTCCACTTTGACAGGATCAGACTTTACGGTTAACCCAATGCGTTGGGCCAAGCGAAGCACATGGGTGTCCACCACGATACCGGGAATGCCGAAAGCCTCGCCCAGGACCAGATTGGCCGTTTTTCGTCCTATCCCAGGAAGGGAAACCAGGTCATCAAGGTTTGCGGGCACCTGGCCGTTGAATTTATCCACAAGCTCGGTACAAAAACCCTTGATGGCCTTGGCCTTGTTGCGGAAAAACCCTGTCGGCCGGATGTCTTCCTCTAGGGCGGTCAATTCAACCCGGGCATAGTCTTTTGCGGATTTGTACTTTCTGAAAAGATGGTGGGTTACCCTGTTCACCCTTTCATCGGTGCATTGGGCTGAGAGGACCGTAGCCACAAGGAGTTCCAACGGATTGCTAAAGTGAAGCGCGGTTTTGGCATCGGGGTATGCTTTTCTCAAAATCTTTATGATCTCTTTCAACCTTTTCTCAGCCTTTGTCTGTGTCATATGTTTCATCTCCCCGAGGGCTCATGCGGCACCCCAAAAATAGCCCAGATTGTTGCTCATGGCTACAGGTAACTCAAGCTGAGTGACAATTTTTGCTCACGACCTACCGAAAAGGGTCAAGCTGGACACTTCGTCCTTTTACGCCGATTGCAGAAGCAAGGTCCAGGATCTCGCGATAAAGAGGTAACATATTGAAATTCAGTGCGTTTTTTGTTGTTCGGCTTTTTCTCGAAAACGGAGCGCGTGGCACAGGGTTTGCTTCTTTTAAAAGGATGGTGACCTTGTCCTGATAGCGCCACACCAAAGTCATGGGTGAATTTCCGATGAACAGAAGTCCCAAACGTTTCCTAGCGCTTTTCGCCATCGGCATTCTTGCGGTTTCTCTGGCGGGATGCGTTGAATTACTCGGTGCGGCCGGCACAGGGGCTTACGTGGCTGCGGAATATGCGCTGACGGGCGCGGTGCGGAAAACCATGTGCTATGATTTCCAATGCACCAAGGAAGCGCTTTTGGTGGCTTTGTGCCGAATGGGTATCACAGCGGAGCGGGCGGAGGAAATCGAGAAGGGAGAGGAGATTGTCGCCTCTGCCCCCGAGCTGGAGATCCGGATTGAACTGGAGGCCGTGACCGCCAAGGCTACCCGTGTGTCGGTGAGCGCGGGAAAGAGTTTTCTGGATCGGGATAAGGCGACAGCGCAAGAGATTGTCTCTCAAACCCAGATGATCGCCGAACAAATGGTCACCGTACGTCACGGTCGAGCTTCATTGTCTTCGTAACCTGGCCACGATTTTTCCAGAGATCCAGCCTCTCTCTTTGAGATCCGGCAGCCAGATTTGGTACCAGCCCTCTTTCTCATTCAACAGCCAGAACTCCTGATTCCTCTTGGCGACCATGACGATTTGGGATTGCGCCGTGGGAGCCTCCCGGATATTGGCCCTCTTTACGATGACCGTGACGGTGCTGAGGAAGTCTGCGGGAACGCTCTCGGGGCCGGCACCTGGTTCATCAGCTTCAAGGACTTGCGTATCGATGACCCACCCTGACACCCTGAGCCTCGGAATCCAGACACGGATCCAGGATCCCTGCAAATCAAGCCGCTTGAGCTTTTCGCTTTTCACAAGGGGTCCGAAATAGGGAGATTTTGTGTTGGGGTGGAGAAAAACATGACAGGAATCCCCGGCCACTTCGAATGTGGGAAAAAGCCGGGAGGGCAATCCCGTCGTTGCAGGAGAGGAGGCTTTTTCAGGTATCTGGGACACAGGCGCTTGGTCTTCTTTGGCGGCAGCGCATGCGCAGAGGTATAAAGCGGCCATTAGAAGGAGGAGCAAAACCCCTCGACACCCGTTCATGAAACCGGCGCTCAAATCGCGCTTCAGGATGGCCTGGTTGGTGGCACGGGTGCTGGTGCCCGTGTGCTCGATGCAAGAGGATTGACGCATACCGAAAGGTTACACCAGTTTAGGGGAAATTTCAACAACTTGTTGCCAAAGGAGGGGGCCCGACGGTGAGGGTTCGGGGCTTTCAGTTATTGACTTACTCGGGGAATGTCCTGTAGCTTCGATAGGAGATTATCGGCAGGGATCGAAAGGTCGGCGAGGGGGGTGCCTTGGCTCGCGGCTGGAATTAAGGGTTTCCGGAGGGATAAGAAACAGGCTGAATTTCAGCTCTTCTCTCTTTTGTGAACACCAAGTCGGCAAAGAAGCTCTCTCCGGAGGTCTCCGTATGCTGGGAGTTTATCTGGATCCGGATGCCAGCAATGCGGGGCGGTTCATCCCCGAACAGTGCCTTGTAATCTTCATAAGCGTTCCGGGTCTCGCTAATCCACCTTCCGGTTTCGGCGTGGCCGGATCGAACCACAATCGCTTTGATGCGGATAAAGGGCGGGGACCAAGCGTCATCCGTCCATCCCTGGGGGGCGGTTGTATCCCATATATAAACAATGATCTTGGCGTTGGAAAAGGCGACAAAAAGCTGGGCGGCCTGATCATCCTTCTTCCATTCCCTGAAATCCCCGCCTTCAGGGAGTTCCGTCACTTTCCATTTCCAGGAGAGAACAGGATATTCGCGAGGATCGATGTCCACCGGCCTTTGGAGGGAAAAGGAGGTGTCTTCACTTCTGAGGCAGAGGGCATGTATGTCGCCGTCTTTGAGGACGGAAAAATCGGCCTTGCCGGAGCGCTCCTTGAGCTCCCAACCCAGGGGCACCCCGGATGCATCAACACCCGAGGAAAAATCAGCAACCACAAGGGGCTGCGTTGCCCAAGCCGGTGACAGGGAAAGAAGACAAAGGGAGACCAAAGAGATCCTCACTAAAGACAAAACGGACATTCACAGCCTCATATACAAAAAAAGACCCCCCGCTGAATTCACCAGACGGGGAGCCTGGATTCTCACGCGAATGTTTTACCGGGTCAGCTCAAACCTGAAAATCGCAGTACGTTTTGCAACAGGTGACTACAAAAGCAAAAATACGCCATTATTATAAGGTTGGAGCCGATCTGTGTCAATGGGTTGCTGCCCGGATTAGGAAGAAAAGAGAAAGGCCATTCTCTGGGCAAAACCGAGAAACAAACAATTGAAAAGATGAGTATATGGTGCGTGCTACACCACCCTATCGTCGCTGTTTGGGAGAACAGTAAACACATCCTTGCAATGGATCAAATCGATCCCAATAATAGTTTCAGAGAAAGGGCCGGGAGTCCGGATAGAAATGGCGTGACAGGTGCCCCCGGCTTATTCAGAATGGTTGGCGCGGCGCAGACAATACCGGCGGCAATACGGGCACCCCATAGGTTAGACCGAGCATGAATGCACTCAGAATGAGCAAAAGGGATTTCTTGAAGCTTTTTGGGGCAGGATTCTGCACGATGTGCATTGCTCAGCTTCAGGGCTTTCCACCTACGGCGCAGGCCCAGAGGCCGCAAAAAGGTCTGATTAAGACAAAGCTCTCCCCCTATTTTACGCCCCTGGAAGACGGGGCGGTCCGGTGCGAACTGTGCCCGAGGCGCTGTCGGGTACCCAAAGGAAAACGGGGGTATTGCGGCGTACGGGAGAATCGGAATGGCAAATACTACAGCCTGGTCTACGGCAATCCTTGTGCCCTTCATTTGGATCCCATTGAAAAGAAACCTTTCTTCCATGTGCTCCCGTCCACAACGGCTCTATCCATCGCCACGGCGGGGTGCAATTTCCACTGCAAATTCTGCCAGAACTGGGAGATCTCCCAGGCATTCCCGGAAGAAGTGTACAGCTATGAAGTTCCTCCCCCATTGGTGGTGACCAAGGCCAAGGAAATGGGTGCCCGCTCGATTGCTTATACATATGTGGAGCCGACCATTTTCTGTGAGTACATGCTCGATGTCAGTGAGGTGGCAAAGAAGGCGGGTTTGTTGAATGTGATCCACTCCAATGGCTTTGTGAATCGAGACCCCTTGCTGGATCTTTGTCAGGTTCTCGATGCCGCACAGATTGATCTCAAGGGTTTCAGCGAAGACTTCTACCAGGATTTGTGCAGTGGCGCGTTGGAACCGGTCCTGGAGACTCTAAGGACGCTCAAGAAGGAAAAGATCCACGTGGAGATCACCAATCTCGTGATCCCCACGAAGAACGATGATATGGGTATGGTTAAAGAGATGTGTCTTTGGATCAAGCAAGAACTGGGCCCTGACACACCGCTTCATTTTTCCAGGTTCTATCCTTTGTACAAGCTCACCAAACTCCCCCCAACGCCGGTGTCCACGCTCGAAAAAGCGCGGGCGCTCGCCATATCGGTTGGTCTTGAGTATGTTTACATTGGTAACGTGCCGGGCCACGAAGGGTGGAATACCTTTTGCCCCGAATGTAGAAAAGCGATCATTCAGAGGACGGGCTACATGATTCGGGAAATCCATCTCACTGAGGGCAGGTGCGACTTTTGCGGGAAGGATATACCCGGTATCTGGTCCTAGTCCTACGATTCATAAATTCGCATGCCTGAAGATTGTTTTTTCGGATTGACTGCGTGACGGCAATGCGCAGTGGAATTCTTTTGAGATATCGTCTTTCAGGAACAGGCCATCACTTTACAATAGAAGAATATATGATAGGGAGCACTAGTATGACGTCCCAGAAATAACTTGAAGAAGTTCTTACTTGCTCGAGGGGCCGTTGGGAGGTGGTCGTCCAGCCCGCCACCATACCTCCCATGCCCTTGGAACGGCCCCCTTTCCCTAATATCTGTCGCTGGGCAGTCCCAGAAGATAGTCTATCAAACACCCTATATCTCCTGGGCCTGCACGTTGCCCCTATTGACATGATGGGGGCGTCCAACAAGCTTCGTGGGAATTTGGGTTGCGGGTCTGTAAGACCACCTC
>Ga0209427_10001203_pt1 | contig 29506 bp, 19 predicted proteins | sample DeeMarSWOR136_30_FD_187465 | JGI IMG/M metagenome (GOLD analysis project Ga0209427, IMG submission 187465) | Marine sediment microbial communities from White Oak River estuary, North Carolina - WOR-1-36_30 (SPAdes) (version 2) | ecosystem: Environmental > Aquatic > Marine > Intertidal zone >...
TCAGCCAAGTCAGTTCCCCCTCCAAGGTTGACGATCGGAACGATCGTCGGGGGTTCCAAGGGGGTATGACCCCTTGGTCGCAGGACGTTAGTCCGAGAAGGGGAGGCAGCGAGCGCGAGATAGCAAGCGAGCGTTGGAAGGGGGAAGTCAGTTCCCCCTCCAAGGTTGACTTATATATCCTTAATTTCTATTATTACAACAACGGAGGGCCAAAGAAACAGGATGCAGTGTCCAAAATGCAACGCTCCTAATCCAGAGGACAGTCAGTACTGCGCTAAATGTGGAACACCTCTTGGAGAAATCGACGACACTCTCACCCACACTCCGCCCACTCATCCCCCTCCAGAAGATACCCTTGATTTTTCTCCTGGAGAAAGCTTCGGGCCACGGTACAAGATCATCGAGGAAATAGGCCGGGGGGGGATGGGAAGAGTCTATAAGGCAAAAGATAAAGAGCTGGGAATCACTGTTGCCCTCAAAATGATCCATCCTGAATATTCAGCCCAGCCCCATATCATCGAACGCTTCAAAAAAGAAACCCTGCTGGCCAGGTCGCTTGCTCATGAAAACGTGATCCGAATCTACGACCTGGGAGAAGTGGATGGAATCAAATTCATATCTATGAATTACATCAAAGGCCAAAATCTAAAAGAATTGATTCTGACATCGGGGACGTTATCTGTTGATACTGTAATCAGCATCACTAAACAGATATGTGAAGCACTCAAAGCTGCCCACGAAAAAGGAATCGTCCACAGAGACCTCAAGCCCCAAAATATCTTGGTCGACAACAACGGGAGAGTATTTGTGACGGATTTTGGAGTGGCCAAATCCGTTGAGATCCAGGAAGACAGCGCACCGGGAATCATCATCGGAACCATTCAATATATATCTCCTGAACAAGCCGAAGGAGAAAAGGCAGACCTGAGGTCTGACCTCTATTCTCTCGGCATCATAATCTACGAGATGCTGACAGGAGAAAAACCTTTTAAGGCTGAAACGTACACTGGATTTATCCAGAAGCACATTCATGAAAAACCCAAGTCTCCTTCAAAAATCAACCCGAACATCCCGTCTTACCTTGAAAAAATCATCCTCAAATGCCTGGAGAAGGACAAAAACAGCCGTTACCAGAAAGCAGAGGAAATCCTTCATGATCTGGAAGAGCACAAGGTGACGACTCGACCGTTTGTCCCTCGAATACGAACGAAGAAATTATTAAAAGCAGCTTATGCCAGCATCTTGGTTGTTCTCATCGTGGCAGTAGTTTATTTATGGATAAAAAGGAAGCCTTCGTGGCCTTTTCTTACAGAAGACTTGGGAAGGTCGATTGCAGTTTTACCTTTCGAAAACAATACTGGGGATGAAAGCCAAGAATGCTGGAGGAAAGCTATCTCCAACATGCTCACTCTCGACCTCTTACAATCTAGGTTAATCAGAATAATGACTGAAGATAGGCTCTTAGAAATTCTCGAAAGGCTGAATCTCCGGGAAGCCCAAAGTTATACTTCTGAAGATTTAAAGAAAGTGGCTGCCCTAGGAAGGGTTAGTCATGTATTGACAGGAAATTACACCAAGGCAGAAGATACTTTCCGAATATACACGAAACTCCAGAATATTGTCACAGGAGAGTTCAAAGGTTCATATAAAGTAGAGGGAAAAGGAGAGTCAACCTTTTATCTTGCAGTAGATCAGCTAACTCCCTGGATCAAGTCTCAGTTCAACATCCCGCATGATGAAATTGTCGCTGATTGGGATAGAGATATTGGAGATATCCTTACGGCCTCGCCACAAGCCCTGAAACTCTATACCCTGGGTAAACAATACTATGAAGAAGGAAAGTTTAGAGAAAGTATCGAAGCCCTGGAGGAGGCTGTAAATATTGATCCTGGATTTGTGCTCGCCTACAAAAGAATCTCTGAAAACTATCATTACCTAGGAGAAATCGACCAGTCGAAAAAATACGCCCAGACGGCTCTTTCCCTGCTTGACCAGGATCGAATTTCTGTTCGAGAGCGCCACCTAATCGAAGGCTGGGCTTTTACGATACTGGAAGATTCTCCTGATAAGGCTATTGAATCATATAAGAAATTGCTTCAGGATTATCCTGATGATGAAGACGGAAACGTATATCTTGGCGGCATATATCGCCAAATGGAAGAATGGGACCTGGCAATTGAGCAGTTTGAGAAGGTCCGAAAAATCAATCCTCTTCTGACGTCTGATAACCTCATTTTTATTTATAGAGCCAAGGGTCTCTACGACGAAGCCAGAAAGACTTTGCTGGCGAATCGAGATATCTATGAGGAATCCACATTCCGTTCGCACCTGAGTATCATTTATTTCTGCGAGGGCAAATCTGACCTTGCCCTCCGTGAGGCAGATATTGCGTTCTCTTTAGCTCCAGAAGATTATAATATTGAATTGATAGGTAATATTTATCATGTCAAAGACAACTTTGAAAAAGCAGAGGAGAATTTCCGGCAGCTTCTTGAAAAAAAGAATCCGCGATCTCAATTATGGGGGAGATTATGGCTTGCGCATTTATATTTGACCCAAGGAAAACTTGATAAATGCCAAAAAGAAGTCATTCAAGGAATAGAGGACTCACGAAAATCCAATTTAAAATCGACTGAAACCAACTATATGTTATTCTTGGCCTATCTCTTTCTTCTAAAGAATCAATACCCCCAGGCTCTGAATATATTGATCAAAGCTGAGGAGACTGCCTCTAGAGTCAATCTGACAATGATTGAAATTCTCTCTTTGCATTTTCGCGGATTGGTTTACCTGAAGATGAAGGACTTGATTGAGGCAAAAAACACAGCCGAACGATTGAAACAATTGATAGAGATTACAGGAAATCGAAATAATATGAGATACTATTATTACTTGATGGGGATGATCTCGCAGGAGGAAGGTGCATTTTCAAGCTCAATAGAAGATTTTGAAAAAGCTATATTTCTATTCCCTCATCAGCAGGATATATACGATGAGCAGGCTTTTTATTTAAATAGCCTTGCTTCAGCATATTATCAAACCGGAGATCCGGAGAAAGCCAGTGAGCAATACGCAAAAATCGTTTCTCTGACCACCGGACGCTTGCGATACGGAGATATCTATGCCAGAAGCTTCTACTGGCTGGGCAAAATCTGCCAGCAAAAAGGATGGGAAGGAAAAGCGATTGAGCATTACGAGAAGTTCCTTCAACTCTGGGAAGAAGCTGATCTCGGTCTTCCGGAAATCACAGATGCCAAAAAGCAACTGGATATACTGAGAAAAACTTCACAGGAATAAAATATATCCGTATTCTAGTCTTTTTCTTGTTTCTGAGGCATCTCTTCTAGCTCCTTCCAGAGAAGCCTTTTCTCTCTTCTGAAAATTTTCTTAATTTCACATATCCAGGAGGGGATTTTTTTTGTTATCGAGCCAGAAGACACAGTATCCAGAGGGCACACTCCACACTCCTCCAAATCGTCGCACAGAATGCAGGAAGTCTCCTGAGTGAAAAAATGGTCTGTTCGAAGAGTTGAAAAATTCGAAAGGATCTCAGGATACACCTTTTCGTAATTTTCAACGAATGATTCCAGGCCTCCAAAGCAGTATTTCTTATAATCTGCTGTTTCTTCTCTTCCTTTAAAGAAATCCGGGAAAAGGCAGCATCCCCAAAGCTCGCCATCCGGCGTGATCGCCATGCGGTCCTTGCCGGCAAAACAGCAAAAGATGTCTTTCTTGGGCTTGCTCCTGAAATCAACCAGAGGAATGCTCTCAGTCTTTTCATAATAAGAGAGAAAAAATTCTCTCAATACTCTGAGTTCCTTTTCCAGTTGGCGAAGCGAAGCAGAATCCCAGGGACTGAATTTATCCAGAGAGAGATCTATACTTGGAACTCCAAGCTCACTGATAAATTGAATCGACCGAGAAAGATAGCCGACTGTTACGGGTGTAAAGACACTGTTTGTTTCCAGGTCGATATCTGAGTAATTCAATGTCTCTTTTATTATCGAGACAATTCGGTCAAAACTTCCGCCCTTCTTGGATATATCCTGGGCAAGACCGTCAAAGCTCAACAAAAGAAGAAAATTGTTTTGATTTAAGAACTGAAGGATCTCATGGTTAATCAGGCTCCCGTTGGTGGTCATGGAGTACTGCACATTCTTTTTCAACCTCTTATTCTTCTCTTGAATAGTGGACACAGCCTGCTTGACCCGGTCAAAAGCAAGAAGAGGCTCTCCCCCGTAAAAATTGATGTAACATTCCTCGGTCAAAAGAGGGAAGAAAAAATCGAGAGCATTCTCTATAGTTGAGGGATCAATGCTTTTCTTCCCTTTTATCTGATAACAGTACGTGCAGTTAAAATTGCAATCCTCTGTCACCATGAAAGTAAAACCAGAGAATTCCATCCTCATTTTTTAAGGATCTCAAAGATTGAATAGAATTGAATAAGAATAAGCTTAGATACTATATTCGATACTTAGGCCTGGCGCCTGGACAGGGATTACTCATCGGCCATGGAGGCGTAACATCAAAATCGCCTTCTCTGAAAAGCTCATAAAGCCTATCCAAGGCCTGCTTCACGACTTCATATTCTAATGGTCTATCTGGTTTTGCCTCTAAATTGTTCTTTTCATCCAGTTCCTTTTCGGGAATACCAGTCAGGGCTGCAGCAAGTTCAATAGGCAGCTCTCCCAGGTCAATACCGCTTCCTTCGCCTCCATGATCCAGATATACCCATACTATTCGCAGCAGCTTGTGAACATTCGTTTCTTCATTTATTTTCATGATTTCCCTCCTTTAGGAATGTTTTCAAACAATATAAAAATAAAAATAAAAAAAATCAAGACCAATAAAATTGCCCGTTCCCATGAACGGTATATTGGGAATTGTATTACCCGCCCTTTTTCATAGACTGGCTTATGGCATCCCAGGTCTCGAACACGACCAGGATGTTCTCCGGCTTGGCTTCGAGACCGAATTCACACTGGGCGATGACTCCCCCTTCCGCGTAAAGACACCTCCACATTTCATGAACCGCCTGCTCAATATCTTGGCGGGAGCCGTGGGGAAGAAGCTGCTGGCGGTCGATCTCTCCCCAGAAAGTGATCTTTCCCCGAAACCGCCGGCCCAACTCCTCTACTCCCATACAGAAGACCTGGCTGTTGAGAGCATCAAAACCGACTTCAATCATATCACCAATGACATCCGTGATATAGCCGTCCGAATGCATGAAGACGTATTTTCCGTGTTGACGGGCAATCTCGACATAATCCCTGTACATGGGCTTGAAAACCGCACGGAAGATATCCGGCGAAGCGATCATGGCCCGCTGTGTCCCCCAGTCGTCCATCAAAGCCACTCCGTCCACATCGGTCCTGGCCCAGACTTCCACCTCTTTGCAGTAATGACTATGGATTCGCTTCAAAAGCTCGAAGAGATCAGGAGGCTGTTCTATCAGATCGATGAGCGCTTGCTCCATGGTCCGAATGAACTGGAAACGCTCAAAAGGCCTGACAACGGTTCCCATCAGGACAAACTTGTCGCTCTCTTTGCAGAAAGAATTCACGGCTTCCCGGTCAAGATTGAGCGTCGCCTCCGGAGGTTTAAAATCTTCCAGGTCACCCCACCTCTTGACGAGAGGCTCGCGAATAATACCGATCGTCCCGCTCTGACGGTTGTCAAAGATGCAGCCCCATTCATCGACATAGGTTCCGCTGCTGTACCGGTCACCGACCGTCCCCAGGGGTTTTGAGTACACCGCTGGCGCGCTCACGATATCATCCGGAAAATCCCGGCGAAGCTTCTCGATGACCTCTGGATACTTCTTTTCTGCCCAGGGAAGAAGCCAGAGGTGGCGGGGAATCCTTTCAGGGGATTCAAAGGTAAGAGTGCGGCGGATGATTTCACGCGAATCCATGCCCATCATACCTCCTGGCCTTCCGCCGGCTTACCACCAGGGTAAAAGCTGTAGTTCCTCAGGTCGACTGCTTTTCCCGCCTGCGCCCAGGAAAAATTCCCTTCACGGGGAAGGATACCTTTCAGGTAGCAGGAGTAGAGAGCTTCTTCCAGCCCTTTGACCCACTGCCTCTTGCCTTCCTCCCTCTGGACTATGGATTCCGGAAAGGTCACGATCTCAGGCACGGATTCCTGGATGCCGTTCACGCAGAGAGTCTGGGAACGGGCCGCCTTCGGGCCGCAGACGACTGGCTTGGGCTCTCTCACGGATTCCACAGCCTCGAACAATTTTTGAAAAGGATGGTCTTCTTCGGGAGAGCCGTAATGTTTTTCTCGACCTTTGCGGTCCACAGCCACTATCTCATCAGCTTCATCGCCATAAGTGACTGTCGCTTGTTCAAACTCAAAAGAGAACATGGGTCCCCGGTCATGTTCTGTCACATGGGAGGCATAGAACAGAAGCTCCACGCCTTCACGGGTAAAAACACGGCAGGCTACCGAGTCGAAATTCTCGATGGGATATGTCCTGTACAGTTCAGCCTGGACTTCCGCGGGCTGAGCGCTCCTGTCTTTTTTTTCACCCAGAATGTAAAACAGGTTGTGCAGGAAATGGGCCATGGCGTTGTTGGCCGGGCTGTCCAGGATCCATCTCCCTTCCTCGTCTTTTTTCCCGCCTAGCCAGTCGCTTTTGCCGTAGTAATCCTCGTCCCTTGGCCAGAGACAGAGTGTCTTCAGCTGGACTGGCTTCCCAAAACTCCCCTTGAGGATATCGCTTTTCAAGCTCTGGATAGCTCGAGAAAAAGACCACTGGTAGCCGATCATGATCCAGCGATGAGCCTCGTCCGCTGCCCGTATCAACCGGTCTGCTTCCTGCACCGTCGCTCCGAGTGGCTTTTCACAAAAAACATAGCTGCCTTGACCGAGTGCCTCACAGCTCTGGGGAACGTGGTGATGAGTGGGAGAAGAAATGACCACGAGTTCTGCGTTCCGGCCACTCTGGTAAAATTCACTGAGTGAGGGAAGGACCGGGATTCTTCGCTCCTTCAATTCAGGATAGCGCTCGCACCTCTCAGGGAAGGGGTCTATAACTGCCCGGAGCTCAACCTCTTCGGGTGAAAACTCATCCAGGAGAGAAATGAGATGATAAAGACCCATGCCGCTGATCCCGACAAGCGCCGCTGAGATGGGCTGGGGCTGAGTAAGGACTTCATTCTTGTTCATAATCAATCTCTAAATCCATGCATATATGGTACTCTCACAGCTTTCTCTCCATCAAGTCTACTTCGAAAATTCCTCTCGATGCCAGGTCCACAGCCATAGTCTTGACTTCAAAGCCATTGAGGGAAACACCAAAATTCAAGCTTAAACAAGGCACGACACAATGGGTTTCCCTCTTTTTGCCCGTTGGCTCGAAAAGACGGATGAGAAGCCAATCATTCTGTTCTGCCATCTTGATGGCTGATACCTGGACGATATCATCACTCACCATAACCGAAGGCAAAGCCTGTTCACCTGCCCCTGGAGGAAAGTAGAAAAGGGCCAGGGGACTTTCATTCTTGACCAGGGCTTCGCGGTCGATATGGGAGAGACGCTCCGAAGCCTCCCCTCCGTTCATCCAGAAACGGAAGACCCTCTCTCCCTGGTCGATCCTCATCTCGAAGCGGTCCTGAGGCACAAGAGGCTTTCCTTCCTCAACCGGATGGGCGGCATAAGCTGCGGAGCGGAGAAGAGAAGGCCGGAGCTCGCCCTTGGCATAATCGAATCCATGGGTTCCGCTGTTGATAAGCGTCAGGGCGTGTTTGTTGTCGGAAGAAACAAGCTCGACCCATTTCTGGGCCACAAGCTCTTCCCCGTCCCGGGAGAACTCTTCGACTCCGCAGGCTACCTGGCCAATGCATTTGCCATCTTCAAACACCGTGGGAACCGAGAGTTTGAGCATGCGGTCCTTCTCCTGCCAGAGAATCCGTATTTCCACCTCAATTTCACTCCCCTGCTTGGGGATCTTATATCTCTGGCAGAGGGCTGAATGGCCATACTTGAAAAGGGCCTCGACCACTGTCCTGACACTGCCGTCTTCGACAATCCGGACAGGCTCAAGCTCAGGCAGGGATACCCCGGCAAACAGGGCTGCCTCTTTCTTGGACATGAGGACGAAGCTTCCCAGTACATTGCGGAAAGCACGGACTTTCATCCCCCAAGGATCAGGATAATCTTCGATAACCAGGGCTTGGAATGCCCCGGGCAGAAGAAAATCGACACCGTTGACCCGGTATTTTTCCACCAGCCCGGTTTTCTCGCTGATGGAGAGTTCGGCTCTATCAGAGGAGAACTCCAAAGAAGCCTTTTGATGTTTTTTCTTTTCGGAGCCTGGTTTGACCTCTTTCAAGTAGCAGGAGAATCGATTCATCTGGGCAGGTAATAACTCGGCTTGAAAGACAACTCTTTTTCGCTGGTCAACAGAAATATTGCTACTTTCTTTCTCAAGCTGATGAGGGATAGCTTTTCCCCTGCTGTCCTTGACTTCAGGCTGCCAGAAAATTTGGGGATTAAAATTCGGCTCCTGGGGCTGAAGCTCGCAGCAGATTATCTCCCTGACCGGATAAGGATGGGGATTATAGACAAGAATCGGGAGTTCTCCTTCAGCAGCTTTCTTTTCTCCTTTAGCCAGGGTGAAAAACGCTCCAGCTCTCAAACGGGAAAGGATTTCCAGGCCATGGTCCATCCTTTGCAGAGCGTAAGCTTCGACCTGAGGAATGGACGATCCCGGAAGGATGTCGTGGAATTCACAGAACAGGAGGTCTTCCAGGGATTTCCGAAGCTCTTTCCGGGGATAATTCATTGCTCCCAGTATCGAGGCGTGGGCAACCATTTTCTCTGTAAAAAGATACGTATTTTCCAGCTGGCGGTGCTTCTGTTTGACCAGCGCCATGGTCGTATAACAGCCCACAGCCCAGGGATTGAGGTCCTGGGCATGACGGGGAAGCTCTTTAGCGCTCTGGCCTATGGCTTTAAAATAGTCCTCTGGCTGGCTGTGACGTATGTCCCAGCCGGTTTCTTCTGAGATAAGACTCCGGAGCTGGTCAAGGTCCTCCCGGGAAGGGCCGCCGCCGTGGTTCCCAATACCCCAGAGCAGCAGACCTGAACTCTGCTCAGAGTTCTCATCCAGCCACTTCACGACACGCTCCCTGGCTTTTCCTCTCTCGGAGTTGTAGTGGTGTCGGGCGCGATGAGCGATGATCTCCGAGCCATCATAGCCCACCCAGATAAAATCATCTGCTGGGAGGGTCAGATGCTTTTCATCAGGGCGGCAGAAGAGGTAGGATGAATATCCTGCCTTTTTCAATATCTGCACCAGTCCCCTTGTGTGCCCGAAGGGATCGAAATTCACGGCAGTCTTTGGTTCCACGCCGAATTTTTCATGAAAATAGAGTTTCCCCTGCAGGATTTGGCGGATAAAAGACTCCCCGCTTGGGATATTGCAGTCAGGCTGTAGGTACCAGCCGCCGAGGATATGCCATTTTCTCATTTTAACCAGTTTCTGGATGCGGGAAAATAACTCCGGCTCGTACATCTCGACCCATTTATAGAGGACCGCCTCATTGTGGTTGAACACAAATTCTTCGTATTCCTCACATAATCGAGCGGCAGCCCGAAATGTCGAAAGAGCCTCCCCTGCTCCTTCCTCCCATTCCCACAGCCAAACAGGGTCAAGATGGGCGTTACAGATAAGGTGGAGAGTCTTGGCTGACATAATGCCCTCCTTTAATAAATCTGCCGACATAAAGTGAATGAATGGACATAAAGGAAAGTTTGAATCTGGACTTGGAGAAAAATCTAGCTGAAGAGCTCATATCCTTGAATATAATATTAAGTATCGGCATATTTTATGAATAATCCAGTTCTGATATCATCCGGGTAGTATGGCTTCTATCCAGAGCTCGCCTTTGGAATAGCTGATAAAGGCTTCTTTATCAGAACATTCTGCTATTGTTCCTTTGGACCGGAAACCAGGGGGTTCTCCTTTCGAAGCCTTTTTGATTTCCAGGTTGACTCTCCCCTTTCTGAGCGGAAACAGAGCTTTGATCCTTTTTATCCCGGGAAGAAGCCTCGGCCTTATCCTGAGATAGGCCGCCTCAGGCTGAATCCCGATGATATGATGGACGAACAGGATGAGCATCTCCGCCCAGGTCCATGGTGTTATCCCCACTTGAGGAAAAGGAGGAGCGAACCGTGGACCGTAAAACTCGAACCAGGAACCTGCCCGGCCGCCGGGAAGAGATTCCAGCCAGCTCAGCACCCGCCAGACTTTCTTATAATCCCCTGCTTCCAGATAGGCGCGGGCAATAAACAGCGAAGGAAAGGGCCAGGGACCGGGAGAGTCAGGCTCAGAACTCAGATGGTAGCGACCGTAGCCTCCGCCTTTCCAGCCTTGGTTCCAGAGGCCCTCCAGGCTGGCCAGCGTCGACGAGACCAGCGGGGAATCGGGAGAAATAAACCCGAAGGCAATGGGCAGAGAAGCCGAAGCATCCGGGTTAAGAAGATGCCTGCCCAAGGAAGACAGAGGAACTCCCTCAGGAAGATGGGCTTCGGCTGAAGGTTCTGCAGACTCCTGGACTGTGCCGTCGATCTTGCGTCTTTTAATGAATCCACGCCCGTCAACCAGCCTGTACTGCCTATGATGGAGCAGGGAGTGTCTCAGCCACTCCGCTCTCCTCTCCCACCGATCTGCCTCAGCTTCATGGGGGATCAAGCGGGCAAGCTCAGCCGCAGAAGACAATCCCAGAGAAGCCCACAATTGATGGGCCAATTCCATCCCTTCCTCGATACCATGCGCCTTATGCCTTTCCCAGTATTCTCTCCGGTTGACCAAAAGACCTGAGGGCTGATGCCGAAACACATCTTTCAAGGGGAACTCAGCCGCAGCCTTGACCTTATCCCAATTCTTCTTGATAATCTCCTGGTCACCGGACCACAGGACATAATTTTTTAGGGCGTAAAGCAGCACTCCGTTCTGGTCAAGCTCGACCTCATCCGGATGACGCTTTTCGCTGGAATCGATGGTGTCTCCCTCATCGGTCACAAATTCCTCAATCAGCCTGTTCAGTATCACACGGGCAAGCTCGTGATGACCTGATACTGTCAGTCCCACAGCCACCATCGCCTGATCGCGCACCCATTCCCGGTTGTACTGCCAGATGCTGCCGTCCATCTTCCCTGCATCTGAAACCACAGCAGGCAGCTGGACACGAGAGGCATTGAAGTAATGGTCGAGAAGAGGCAGGCCAAAGGAAACAGTAGCTGTTTTTTCCCAGAAGTCCAGCGCTTCCTGGCTCGGTCCACACCTCGAGCCAGAATCCAGCTTGACCTGAGCCCCTGAGCTGTCCAGAGTGTACCGGAAGCAGAGTGTCGTTTCTTCTTGTGAACCAAGCCTGAATTCATGCTCAATGGTTTTATCAAGGACTCCTGTTTCGAGTCTGGCCAGAATTTCGCCCTTTTTCAAATTTCTGATCGTCACTTCCCGGAAGAGCACGGGCTGGAACCTATCGGGACAATAGAGGTGTTCGGTAACATGGAAATCACGGGTCTTCCACTGCACTCTGACCGCAGGCAAAGGGTATTCAGTCAGCCAGTCAACATCAACGTTTTTGGCTCGAGGGATGTGAAATGAACTTCCGGAATGAATCCGGACCATCGTCTTCTCCAGGCCGGAATCAGGGTCAAAGGTCAGGGCTTCTCTTTTTTTCCTCAGATACTCGGGATTCATGATCAGCAATCCGATTGGAGTTCCTTCTCCTCCGGGAGCAAACTGGACCGCTCCCTGGATGCGGCCGTTTCCGAAGAAGAAATAGGATACAGCCTTTAACCTGGTCCGGACATCCGGATGTCCCTTTGACGGGTCATCATCATAAAAATGTTCCTGGACTTCTATCATTGATAACGGCTCAGCCTCCCGCGTTTCAGCTGGGAATCCAGATTTTCCTGGCCACGATAACTTCCGAACTGCTGGGGAGCTGAAGCGGGACCTTTGTTTTCGTGTAAAAAATAAGCCCTTTGTATCCCGTCAGATACTGATAAGTCTTTTTCCGGAAACCGCTTGTGGCCAGCACCACTACGGGTTTCTCAATTTTTGATACGACTGTGAAAAAATCATTCGGCTCCAGGCTCACGATTGCGCCGGATGCCTTGATGGCTTGGGCGATCACAGCCGCAGCAACAGCAGCAGTCGCCATAGGGCCTCACCTCCTTCAATAATTGGGGACAGTCCCCAGTTTTCATATTTTTTCCGCTCCATTATATCCGTCTATATGCGAGTCTTCAAATGGAATATCCAGACAGAGTTCAAATGATTATAAATCAAATTCGTCTCTCATGATCATCACAAAAGGACTGCAAACTCCAGAAAAGATGTTCTTCTCACAAACCGATCTCTCTTGACAAAGAGGCGATAAATATTTATCTTTTTGATAAGAAGAGGTTTTGGGTAAAACTTTATTAAGGCAAAGGGTGTTCTGGTTCCAAAAAAACGCTGACGGATCGAAACATCATTTAACCTGAACAATGACTGGAGAAGAAGCAATACGCCCCCATAAATAGTGGATTGACTTCAAGGATGGGCTGGACTGAGAACAGGACAGGTTCTCGAGGAATGGACAATTTTTATTCTATATATTAGAATATAAACAGCGACTTAGAGAAAAAAACAGGCAAATGCGAAAACTCTCGATAATCCTCATACTTGCGTTCATTCTCTTAAACATCTCTGTTCTTTTCGCAGATGAAGATAAAGACTCTCTCAGCGTCTGGCCGACTAACGGAAAAAAGCTCTTTTTAAACGAAAAAATTGATCTTCTGTTGGTTTATTTTCCGTACGCCATAAACACCACAGATAGTCAGGAATCCAACGGAAACGGCAGTTCAATCTTAGATGACTATTCTCATAGAGTCAGAGAATCAATCATCCAATTCAGTCTGGCCTACTATCAGGCCTCTCTTTTCTCGCTAAAAACCCCGCAGGCGCTAATGCGAAAACATCAAATCAAGAAGAATTACCTCAGGCCAGCTTTAGAGATCACTTCCATCAACATGACTCTGTGGGGCTTCAATAGATTCGTCATGAATGAGGATTGGGCCAATGTCACCCTTGATACCATCTTAGAAAACCTTAAGATTGGCCCTGCCTGGGACATCGACACCTATATAACCAACCATCTCGGACATCCTTTTCATGGAGCATTCCATTATTCCATTGCCAGGGACAACGGCCTGAACTTCCTGGAATCCACTCTTTTTTCTACCTTTGGCAGTTTCACCTGGGAATACTTTTTCGAATCAATCCGGCCGTCGACAAATGACCTTATTCTCAACACACTGGGAGGAATAACCCTGGGTGAGCTAATGTACCGGACAGCAGGGCTGTTTATTGATGAGAGTTCTGTCGGTATCGAGAGAGCCATTCGAGAATTTCTGGCCTTAATTGTCAATCCGGGATATGTTCATCGTTTCATCTCAGGAAAAGCTTTTAGAATGGGATACCCGCCCGAAGAGCGTTTTTACAGCCTTAAATTACCGGTCGGCGCCTATGGAACATCCATGGATAATGCCTGGTTTGTTGTCGCTGCCAACCTGGAATACAACGACTACCTCAAAAAAGACCTGACTCAACTCAATCCCTACGAGTGGTTCTCTCTGGACTTCAGACTGGGCTTTCAGGATTACAGAGCCCGAGACCAAGAAATCTTCTCGACAGGAATCCTTGCCGGACGAAGAGTAAAGAACGGCGTTGCAGGTCTTTTCGGGGTTTTTGACTACATCAACTCCCATATTATGGACAGGATGTCTGCTATTGGAGTGGGCCCTGGCATATTTGTTGTTACTGATCTCGATTCTGACTACTACCTGAACACCACAGGAATGCTAACTCTGATACTCGGAGGTTCCAGCCCTTCGATAGACGGAAGTAACGGTCATTTCGGGACAAAACTCGATGATCCTTATTATTTTGGCCCAGGCATGCTGGGGAGAGTCAAGTTCGAACTGGGGAAAAAAGGTCTGGGCAGCATTCATACAGGCTATTCCCAGTACTGGGTGCATTCCATATTCACCAGCGCCAACGAATTCCTGGGGATCCTGACACTTAAGCTCAATTGTGAAGTCACTGACTGGTCACAGATCAGCCTAGGGTATGATTATTACCTGAGACATGCCACCCTTTACGATGAGCGGTACAGCGGAGCCAAGCCTGCTGTCCGCGCCCTCTACATTCTCAAATTTTAATTTTGGGGTCAGGCTTCCAAAACTTCAATAATTCAAGAAACGAGCTCATCCATATTCATACTTTTCTTGGAGAACAAGAATTAAATCTCGAATCTTGATTTTTTGACAAGTCCTCCTCCACAAGTTACTGAAGTTTTGGAAGCCTGACCTAAAATAATTTACTGGTTCTCTTCCAGAAAGTGTAGCTGGAATACACGGGAATGGAAGAAGCGACCTTGAAGATTTAGCCTTACCGATCCGTCCACCGAGGGAAGCCGATGAAATCGGCCGCCGAGTATGTTTGAGCACGTGAGGATCATTCTGATGAAAAATGGGAGAGTACGGACATCCGTTTGGAAGTGACAGCCTTGAGTGCGGAGTTACGCAGGCGCCAAGGAGGACGGGGAGGAAATGGCGTTAAAAATCTGAAGGGAGCGATGCCATTTCCGTGTATTCTATCCATTAAATTATCTGCGCAAAACGGAAGAGAACCTTTTCACTTAGCAGACTTTCTTGAACCGAAGAAACGAGAGATAGCCGATGAGGATCAGGAAATTCACAGTGATCACGGACCAGGACATGAATTTCGCGTAAAGCTCTCTGCCCATGATATCGAACAGAGAAAAGGTGATGATCAAAAAATTGACAACTAACACGCCTCGCCAGAGCCTGGAGAACCGGGAGAAGTTCTGGAGAATGAGCATCACTCCCGGGACAGAGACGAGAAGCGTGTAATCCCACCCCAGAGGAGATACCAGAGGAATAAGGATAAGGAGAATGGAGCATTCCAGGACCGGAGCCCGGACTGCATCTCGTCCCGTCAGAATAACAGCCAGAACCAGGAAAGCAAGGAGAACAATCATCCCCCCTCCCAGGATCAATGAAAGGCTCTGGTTGCCCGTCCATTTCATAAAAAGAGCCATTATGGAGATGTTGTCCTGGGAAGTGAATAAATGCGGGGTCGTCCGGGAAAGCTGCGAGGCCCAATCCTTGAAAACGGTGAGATACTGGTGGAATCCATAAAAGAATGAGGTGGCCAAAAGAGAAAATATCAATACACCCAGCACGCTCGAAAGAGCTCTCCACTTTTTTTTCACGATGAAATAGGGAAGAAAGATCAGAGAATGGGGTTTCAAGGCCACAGCCAGTCCCCAGAGAGCTCCAGCGCCGAATTCTTTTGACCTGAGCTTCTCCTCTCTTTCCGAGGTCATCAGCCAGACCATGAAGAGCAAGACCATTCCGACAACCGCATTGATCTGGCCCAGTTGAAGCTCCCTCAGAAGAAACTTGGCCAGGATCAAAGGCGTCAGGACAAGCAGGTATTTCGGCTTGCCTTCTTCCTCAGGAATAAGCTGATAAGAGATATAGACCAGAGAGAATATGCTAAAGGCAACAAGATAAAACCAGATGGTTTTGGCCAGCCACAGGGGAAGAAGCGAGAGAGGAAGATAGAAAAGAGCGGAGCTGGGAAGGTACTTGAAGATATAATGCCCGTCCCCTCTCTGGTAGAGGGTTTCTCCGGCCATAAGCCTCTTTCCGGCGGTGTAATTCACCTCGAAATCCCTCATGTGCTCCTGCGCTTTGAATATAAACCCCAAAAGAAGGAAGATGAAGGCTAGTAGAATGAAAAGAAATGTCCTCTGTCTTGGCTTCATCATGGCTTCATCAGGTCTGCGGCATCTATTTGAGGGGCGAGGTCGTTTTCGATTATCATCAGGGTTTGAGCTGGGCGATCAGCCCCTTCACTTCTTTGTAGACTTTGTCGACGGATATGGCTTTCAAGCATCTGTTGTCAGTGCACGGGGATTTCCTGTGATTGAACGCCGAGAGGCAGGGGCTGCAGCTGTAACCGGAGTAAAACACGCGGCAATTTTTTCCCAAAGGCCCGTAGAGCCCCGGGCTCTCGGGACCAAAGAAGGCAAATGTCTTGATATCCGTCATCACCGAGAAGTGCACCGGACCGCTGTCGTTGGTGATCAGAATGTCGGCGAGATGGTAAAGGTCGATCAGCTCAAAGAAAGTGGTCTTCCCGGCCAGATTCAGGCATCTCTTCGAACCCACAGCTTCACACAGGCGATCCCCATGCTCTTTTTCCGACCTCACGCCGGTGATGAGGATGAATACTCCTTCATCCTGGAGCAACCGCTTGGCCAGCTCGATATAGTTCTCCAGCGGCCATCTCCTGACTTGAATGATATCGCTGACATTCGGGTTGAGCAGCACGATCTTCTTATCCGAGGTCAGATCTTCATTCTCTTCCTGGAGCTTCTTCAGAATCCTCATTCCCGAATCTTGGGTTGCCTGAATTCTGGGAATAACGATGTCCTCTTCCAAGAGAGATCTTTTCGTCAAGGGAACATCCTGCGAAGATGAACGCAGAGCATAAATCAGGTTGAGCAGGTTCTGGGACATATGGATATGGGGATTGAAGGCCACTTTATGGGTCAGAAAGTCTCCCCTGTACAATCCTTCGTTGTGGTAGTTGAAATAACCCACCCTGTTCTTGGCTCCGCTCAAATAGCCCAGGATGGCCGTAAACCTGGCGAAAAGCTCCATATCCAGAGCCAGGCTTATTTTCAGCCTCCTGATCTTCCGTATCGCGCTGAGGGAAGAGAAGAAAAAACTAAAGAAATTGCGGCTGCTGACGGCAATGATATTCTCTTCAGGAATGATCCCCAGGATATCCACGGCGTACCGGTTCTCTTGGAAAGTCAGGAAATAAAGCTCCGCTTTAGCAAACAGCTCCTTTGTCTTTTTGAAAAGAGAATAGGCCAGGACCATGCTTCCCATCTCGGAGAGCTCGATAAAAAGGATTTTCTCAGGATCCCGGATAAGCCTTGGCTTGCTGAATATTCTTCTCAATCCATGAACGCAGGAAAGAAAAAAACAGAGAGGAATGCCGATCTTGCGGTCGACCGACCTCATGAAACCAACGTTCATCCTGATATCTTCGCCTTGCTTCTATTCCTCAATCCCAAAATCTCTTATCCTCTACGTTCAGCGCTGGACCCGCCCGGAGGTCACCCCGGCAGCCACTCTTTCCACTTCCTCCTCGCTGGCCAGGTTAAAGTCACCGTATATCGAATGCTTGAGACAGGCAGCAGCCACGCCAAAATAGAGAGCCTGCTGGTCAGTCCTTCCCTTCAAGAGGCTGAAGATAACACCAGCTGCAAAAGCATCGCCGGTTCCCACCCGGTCCACGATCCAGACACGGTGCTTGGGACTCTTGTAAAAATTCTTGCCGTTGAACAGACAGGCTGACCAGATGTTCTCAGAGGCGGAGATGCTCTGACGAAGGGAGACCGCCACTTTTTTGAAGCCGAAGCGCTTGACCAATTCTTTGGCGATTTCTCGATAATCCTCGATATCCAGCTTTCCCGCCACCACATCCGTTTTCCTGGGCCTGAGGCCGAAAACACGAGTGGGGTCTTCCTCATTGGCGAAAAGAATATCCACGTAGGCCATGAGTCCTGTCATCACTTCTCCCGCCTTTGCTTCGCTCCAGAGCTTCCGGCGAAAATTCAGGTCCGCGCTGACAGTAATCCTCTTTTTTCTGGCGACTTCCAGGCCCTTGCGCAGACTGGCAGCGGCCGAATCGCTCAGAGCGGGAGTAATCCCTGTCCAGTGAAACCAGTGGCTGTTCTCCAGTATCCGCTCCCAGTCCAGGTCAGCCGGTCGGATTTCCGAGAATGCCGAATTTGCCCGGTCGTAGATGACCTTCGAGGGCCGGGGCCCGGAGCCGTGCTCCAGGTAATAGATCCCGATCCGCTTTCCTTTACGGATTATGAAGTGCGTATCCACTCCGTTCTGCCTCAGGACATCCAGGGCGTTGGCGCCCAGGTCATTCTCGGGCAGCGCGGTCACAAAAGCAGCCTCGAGCCCGAAGCGGGCAAGAGAGATAGTCACATTGGCTTCAGCCCCGCCAAAGCGCAAATCCAGATTCTGCGCCTGCTGAAGGCGAACTCCCGGAGGCGAAGATAGGCGGACCATCAGTTCTCCGAAGGTAACCACTCTAGGGGCTTGCGTTTTCTCCATTTTTTTGGCTCTCACCTGTTTTTCAGGTTGGGGAGGCTCGCTCTTGAGCGTTTCCTTCCATTTCTTGGTCTCTTTCTTCATCAGCTCAGGCTGAGCAAGATGTTTGGTCAGAGCCGAAGCACAGAAGATGCCTTGAGGATCTTTTTTGACCGCCTCCCTCAAGGTATCAAGGGTAACACCCCCGGTGTAAACAACCGCTAGACCCTTATAAGGACCCTTCCAGGACTGAAACAAATCGATGTTGGAGACCTCCCCGGCGAAAGCCGGAAAAAGCTTGTAGACCCATTGATAAGGATATTTCAGCTGAAGTTCTCCCAAAGAGCAGCCGTAGCTCTCTGCTTTCTGGACCAGCTGCTTTCCCACGTCTGACAGGCCGCCGGGAATACACATGATGTCATTCTCCACACAAATCTTGACCACGTCGGGGATATAATCCGCCGAGACTACGCCGGCTGCCCCGGCTTTTATGGCCGATTCTGCCTGCTGAGGTGTCATCACGGTCCCGGCCAGAACCAGAGCCTCTGGGAATTTCTTGAGAATCGCTTTCAGGCCATCGACGGCGAATTCCGAGCGGAAAGCGATCTCCAGAATGACACCGAATGGACGGAGTATCTCATAGGCTCTCAGGCATTCATTTTTACTCTTGGGTGTCAGAAGAGCGATCAATCGACTCTTCTGCATTTTTTTGAAAACCTGCGCCGATTTTTTCATATCTTTCTCCGCGTGTTTCCTCAAACTCTCTGAAATGAGAGCGCCTTTCATAAATGCGGGATATTCATCCCGCCGCTGACCTCGACAACCAGGCCTGTTGAATAGCCGAAATATCCCTTGGCCAGAGCGGCGACCGCTTTCCCCACATCTTCCGGTAAGCCCCACCGCTTCTGGGGAATAAGGCCTCCGGCGATAAGCTTGTCATACTTCTCCTTCACAGGCGCGGTCATGTGCGTCTGAATAATCCCGGGGCGCACCTCATAGACATTGATGCCATACTCAGAAAGCCTGTCCGCAAACACTCGAGCTGCCTGGCTTAAGGCGGCTTTGGAGACACAGTATTCGGCTCTTGTGGGAGACGAGACAGAAGCGGATATGGAAGAGACGAAGATAATACACGGTCTGGAATCCGGATTCTCCTCGACCTGTTTGATCATCTGCTTGGCGATTTTTTGGGTGAGAAAAAACGGACCTCTGGCATTGATAGTTTGAAGCCTGTCATAGCTTTCCGGAGTGGTCTCCAGGATATCCACCCTTCGTTCAGGGGCCACTCCCGCATTATTCACCAGCACATCGATCTTTCCATGCGTCTCCAGAGCTTGCCGCAGTATTTTCTCCTGGTCTTCCAGCGAAGAAACATCCCCTTGAAAAGCTGAAAAAGAAGCTCCCAGCTCCTCGACCCGCTCTTTGACCTCAAAGAGCCCGGATTGTTTATTATCAGGCTCATGGATGATATCCATCCCCACTAAATCGAACCTTTCACGGGCTAGGGCGATGGAGATCCCGCGGCCGATGCCCCGGCCTGCACCTGTCACCAGAGCTACGGTTTTATCTTTAACCATGATGTCTCCTCAAGGATTTGATTGAATGGCCGATACACCGCAATCCTGATCGAAGCCTTAATGTGCTGATAGGATAACAAAAAGGCAACCTAAGGGCAAGACAACCGCGGATCCCGTTAAAACCGGATATCCGAGCCCTCAGTGTCTTTGGCCTTCACCCGCCTCGGCTCTTTCGGAAACCCAGAAACAGGGGAACCGTAAAGATAAACAGAAGTATCCCGCCTGTGACTATCGGTCCAAGATGAACCATTGAGTAACTGAAAATAACGAGCGAAGTCAGGTTGACCTGAACAAAAATTCTCATCGCTTTGTGTTTGGCTATACCATTCGCGATGAAAGGTGAATATTTCTTATACAGATCAACACACTCGCAACCAAGTTTGTGGGGCATAAGGTATTTGTCCCTGAAATCCCGAATGGTCTTCACATGAGGATGCAGGGGTGAGCCGTAGGCGGCTGTGGCAATGAAGCACAGCCCGCCGCCCCCGCCATCTCCATCGCCGTCATCGGGAGCCTCAACAAAATTGGCTGTTACGGTTTTAATGTCGTCCATGGTGATGACAATGGGATTGGTCGTTCCCGAGGCGTCACCGCTCCAGCTGCTGAAATCGTACCCAGTATCGGGAATGGCTGTGATTCCAACCTGGGTGCCGCTGTAAATGGAATAGGTGTCTGGAGCGGGATCCGTTGTTCCTCCGGAAGAAGCGGAGATCGTCAGGTCGAACATCGGACCTCCGCAGACAGTCCTGGCAGTCACAGATGTCGTTTGAGGGGATACGGATGTGGTATCAGGTGTAACCCCGACCAGGTCTTGAGGCGTGACAGATGTTGCTGCCGCGGATACGGAGGTAGCAGAAGGCGAAGCTGTGGAGGCATCGTTGATTCCGCAGGCTGTGTCGATATCTCCATCCGACTGAAGTTTTAGAATCAGCCAGTCATAGTCACTATCGGAAAGAGGATGGAATGAATTGCTGTCACCTGAAAAAACATATCCGCCGTCGCTCGTCTGCCGGATTCCCTGGCCGAAATCATTCTCAGCTCCTCCGTATGTGTTCTGCCACTCCACAACCCCGCTTGAGTCAAGCTTCAAAGCCCAAAAGTCAGCAGCACCCGCACCAAACGAGTAAGTTATCCCGCCGATGATATATCCGCCGTCACTGGTTTGTTGAATTGAAGAATAAAAAACATATTCATTAACACTCCCTCCATACGTTTTCTGCCAATCCACAGCCCCGGTTGAATCAAGCTTTAAAGCCCAGATATCATAGTTACCCGCACCAAACGAATCTGTGAAGCCAGCGACTATATATCCCCCATCGCCTGTCTGCTGAATGGAATAAGCGTATTCATCACCAGTTCCTCCGTATGTGTTCTGCCAGTCGATACTTCCAACTGAATCAAGTTTTACTACCCAGAAATCACTGCCGCCCGCACCGAATGAATCTGTATCACCGGCGACTATATATCCCCCGTCGCTCGTCGGTTGGATGGAAGAAGCATAATCATCTCCGGTCCCTCCCTGGATATTCCCCCAGTTGATATTCCCATCTGAATCCAGTTTCAGGATCCAGGCATCATAGCCTCCCGCACCGAATGAATCTGTATCACCGGCAACTACATATCCCCCGTCGCTCGTCGGTTGGATGCAATTCGCGAAATCCTTACCAGTTCCTCCATACGTGTTCTGCCAGTCGATATTCCCGGTTGAATCCAGTTTCAGGATCCAGGCATCATAGTCACCCGCACCGAATGAATCTGTATCACCGGCGACTATATATCCCCCGTCGCTCGTCGGCTGGATGCAGTTCGCATAATCATCTCCACTGCCGCCGTAAGTGCACTGCCACTCCACGAGCCCTTCTGAGTCGAGCTTTAAGACCCAAAAATCACTCCCGCCAGCACCGAATGAGTCGCTCCTGCCGGCAGCAATATACCCTCCATCACTAGTCTGGCAAACGAAAAACGGCCACTCATCCTCCCAGGCGTCGCCATATGTCCTTGCCCACTGGGAAAAAAGCGGCATACAAGATAAAAAAACCAAAAAACACAGAAATACGGTTAAGATTCGTTTCTTACCCATTGAATTGCACCCTTTCCTATGGTGATAAGTTTGGTATAAATCTTCAGATTTTTTCAAGAAAGCCAACCAAACAGGGGATTTGGCTACCGGATGAAAATCTTTTTTTCTCCTTTTTATTCTCCATCTCTTTGCTCACAATTATTTTGCTCTTCCTGTCTCTGACAAAAATCGAAATGACCCTGTTTGAGCCTTGATAACTGTCGGTATTGGTCCCCTTTTTTTCTTTAACCTCTAAATCCACAAAATAAACATGCCCTGGCTCAACAGTGAACTCCAGCACGACCTGCCCTTCAAACGAAACAGTCCACCAGGTCACTCCGCTAGTGGGTATGGCTTTAGCGCTATTTGTTCTCCCGACAACTTTAATCGTGTGCATGCCCGGAAGCAGCTCAACAAAGTTAAAATCCCCTGAGTAGCCAGCTGCATCTTTTATCTCCTTAACAGCCCGCCCGTCGACCTCTGCGATCTCCAATGCTCGTGCTTCCGTCGCCCTCGACAGATATCCCACTTCATCCTTAGGCAAAGCCGGACCATCATAAGCCCTTAAATTATTGGTTCGGAGAAGGGTGGCCATCTTGTACTGACTGCAGCACCAGACAGCCAAAAATAACAAAACCAGGAGAATCGATTTTAAGAAGACTGATTTTGTCAAAAAAATCTCTACTTTGTCCTCATCCCTTTTCTTATCTTCATCCACATTTTTATCTTACTGCATTGAGATGATAATGTGTAGTCTTAGAAAAAGCATTATCCTTTATTATTAGAAAATCTGTCATCATCCGCCTCTTTTCAGGCCCCATATACAAAATGATTCTTCTGTGCAGGCAACAAAATCTCTCCCCTGGGGACGGGCGAAGCTGGGAGGATGGGTTATCGAGAAATGAGCCGAGGCTTTATTGGTTCAACTGAAATTCAAGAGCTGTCTTACTCAGATACTTTGTAAATATAAAACCGCATAGTCCTGGATTGGTCAACAATATAGATCTTATCATCTATAATTCTCATATCATCACAGAAATGCGTGAGGGGAAAGCTTTCCAGAAAAGTACCTTTACTGTCGAGCACATCCAATCTATACCTATCTGTTTCAGTTATCTCTAATCCAGCAGGAGGAACTTCTTCTTTGTTTGCCCTTCTTGTAACGGTGATAATCCAGATCCTGCCTTGAGAATCTACGTCGATTCCTTTAGAAATCAAGGTGTATGCATTTGGCTTATTGGCCGTTCTATGATGCATTTCATCAGGAACAGGACGACTTGTTTTAAAAACGAGTTTTCCTTCTGAAGTGAATTTTTCAATCCTGTTCTGGAATAAAAGAGTGAGATATATATTGTCATCATCATCTTTTGTAAATAGCAGCCTATTTCCGCCATTGACTGAAGGAAAGGTTTTGAAAATAATCCCCTCTCCGAATTTTCTTGTGATTTCACCGCTCTCATCTATTATTTTAATAAGAGGCAGAAAAGGTTTGCTCCCGTCTTCGGATTCTTCATAGCTTGAGTTATTCCTTCCCACACGCGGATTCATGATTGCGATCTTACCCGAACTCAACAACCTGATTCGATGAACAGGTGTTATTAATTTTATGGAGCGAATATATTCTCCATGAGACGAAAAAACCTCAAGCCGACAATTCCTCCAATCAGCCACGTAAATATTGCCCTCTTTATCAAGGTCGATGGATAAAGGCCACAGAAATTCTCCAGGCCCCTGACCGGAGCCACCGAAAGTCGCTAAATGCTTTCCCTTATTATCAAACTTCTGAACTCTGTGATTACCTGCGTCAAGAACATAGAGATTGCCCTCAGAATCTCCGGCTATATCACAGGGACGGTAAAATAAATAATTTTCATCTTCGCTGTCTATTTCTCCAAGATGACCGATAAATTCCAGTTTTATTTTGAGATTATTTCCATCTCCATTCGCTGAGATTATGGGGGTAATCCCTGATTCGTTTTTATATTCTATTTCTTCTATCCATCCAGCCCGTTGCTCGCTGAATAAAACAAACATGACAAGGACTGAAAGAAGTCCAATGATTGAAACCCCTCTCTTTCTTGTATCCATGCTACAACTTCATACGCAACATTCCTGAAAAAGTTGCAGAAGAAAAGATTGGACAATTCATGAATTTTTTCGCCCTCTCTGAATGCTGAGCCGCTAGCGGTTCCTGATTTTCAGCAGCCACGGAGATCGCAGCCGCAACCCGATTAATTCAGCAATAATCTTCAGCGTTTTTTAAGAAAGCCAGAAAAAGGGGAAGCCATATTTTTAGTCATGATCATCAGCCCGCAGGTCTTTCTTGACTTCATCCTCTTGACCGTATAATTTATAAATTCAAAGCGGATTGTGATGTTGGCAAATCCCACACTTCTCGAATTAAAGAGGATTATCCTTTGAGAAAAACCCTGATCTGGCTGGCGACTCTGGTATTATTATCTGTCTTTTTAATCCTTGCTTCTTGTGCGCCCCCGAAGTATGAGAAGCTGTCGAAATTCATCGAAACCACCCGGTTCATAGATGTCCATTCTCATCCAGTGGCCGGAAAAATCATGAGGAATAACGCTCTTCGCCTTCACGGCCTGGAATAAAGGGCAAACCTTTCTTTACCCGACGATCTTTCCTTTCAGGTAATCACTCCAGACGTTCTCGAACCAGGTATCCTCTTCAGGAATGGGCCGGATGTCCACCCACTGTTTTTTCGCCTTTTCTTCCTCGTCCAGACGAATCTCCAGTATTTTTTGATCCACAAAGGCCGCATCCTCGTTCAGGCTGAACATCCACTCATCGCCCAATTGCGGACAAGGCTTCTCCCCTTTTGGGTCCAGCACCAGGTAGGAGCCCCTGCTCCTTCCGCCTTTGTCGAGATACTCCCCGATGGCTTCAAGATACAGGGCATGGGTCAGACAGAGGTCGAGATTCCGGAAGGCATCGGGAAGCTTCTCCACGGATGAGACCTTCATCTCCTTCTTCAGGCTGGAATACAAGGCCCAGGCGTTTTGAATCGCTTTTTTGACTTTTTGTGGGTCCCGGATATGTGCGCCGCAGGCCGACATCCTTTCCTGGATCTCTTCTCTTGCTTTGAGCAGGACATTCTCTGCTCCAGGCCGAGAACCGATCATCTGCCTGGCCTGCTCCCATTTCCTTTTGATCTGTCCTTCAGCCCAATCCTTAAAGCGTTTTTCATCAGCAGGAGCTTCAGCATACTTCTTTGAAATGAAAAGCGCAGCCCGCATGCTGCCGACCTGCCCTGAATTCAAGGCGGAACCGCCCGGCCTGTAGACTCCGTGGCTGCCGTTGACCTCCCCCACCGGAAAGAGGTGTTTGATGTTCGACTCCCACCAGATATTTCCTTTGAGGCCACCGTTGTTATGCTGGGCACAGACCGCAATCTCCAGGTTCTCTCTGGTTAGATCAATCCCGTGATTTTGATAGAGGTCGATGGCTGGCTGGTTCATCTTCTGCAGCCGCTCGATCGGAGTCCCCAACAGAGCGCCTGATCTCTCCAGATAAGAAAAAGCTTCCTTGCCTATCAGATCAAAGGAAAAATCCTCGAGCAGGCCCCCGCCCGACGGATTCCGTCTGAAGTCAAGGAAGACCCTTCTCCCCTTGATCACGGTTTCCTGGTAGACCAGAATATCGATCAACGAGGAGCCGTGATCGCTGACCTTTCGGGGATCAAACGGCCACTGATAACCCTTGAGGAATATCGCCGTGGCCAGCTTTCCCATATCCGGGAAATAATGATTCAGGAATTCCTGCTCGTCCCTGCCGTTTGTATCCGTCGAAACGTAACACGGGATGACCTGCTGGTAGGTGCCGGAGAGGTTCCATCTGAACTTGATAGAGGCCAGGCCGTACTGCGACTCGGTGAGGTTGTGGCCGATAGCGCCGGATTCGAAAGCCAGGCCGCTCGATCCCAGCTGGCTTTCCGGGTAGACAGAGGTCTTGTATATTCCGGCCGGACCCCCGGTTCCCAGGACTACGTTCACAGCATTAAAGATAACAAATCCGAAGCTTTCAGACTCCCTATTATCCCTATCGACAGCCAGAGCACCGATGACGTGCTTTTCGTCCTTCTTCTGTTCTGTCAGGAGAGCGATGACCTGATGCCGGTTAAAGACTTTAATCCTTTTCTTCCTCACTTCTTTCGCCAGGCACTCGAACATCAAACGGGAAGTCAGAGGCCCGGCCGAGGTCGCCCTGCCCCGGGGATCATGGTCGGTTTTGTAACCGACATAAGCCCCGAACCGGTCGTGGGGGAAGGTGACGCCGAGGCTCACCAGATGGAAAAAGGCCTGAGCGGAATTCTGGGCTTCGCAAAGGGCGATATCGCCGTGCATGCAGCCGCCGTTGAACAGGTCCTGCGCCATCTCCAGAGGCGAATCAGGAACATCCCCGGCCAGGGAGAGCTTATAGTATGTCTGCTTGTCCGAGCCGGCATTGCTGGAAGTCCCTCCGCCCCAGTTGTCCGTGGCGATAGCGATATCCTCCTGCCCGTATTCGCTCAGCTTCACGGCCGCATTCAAGGCCGCTGCACCGCTTCCGATGACCAGCGTGTTGAGCGAATAGAGCGGGAAACGAACCCCGTCGACCTCGATCCAACTCTTCTTCATTGTCCTTCCCCTTTTCCGAAACTCTGGTAAAGCCTGCCATAAATCTCTTTATCCCGGACCACACATCCGCTCTGCCGGCTATCTCTCATCAGCTCCGTGCACCGGGAACAGGTAATACAGACTTTAGTTGGGTCCATCCGGCCTTGTGCCATCAGGTCGCGGGGAGCATCAGGATAGGCAAAAGAGCTCCGACCGAGACCGATGAGCGAGGCTTCTCCCCTGCGGACGACAGCCGCGCCGATATTAGGAAGATACTGACGGAGCCAGGAATATCCTGTACCCACCACAGGAATATCCGGGAATCCCTTCTGGAATTCTGCCGCAAGGTTGAGCAGGCGGGAAACTCCTTCCAGCGGATGCTCATCAGGCGGAGAAACACCTTGCAGCGGCCGGTCATAGGGACGCCCCAAATGAGGTTTCTGATAAGGATTGCCCGCAGTGATGTTGAGCAGCGAAACTCCGGACTGGATCAAGGTGCGGATGAGCTTCTTCGGCTCTGAAAGGTCGCTGCGCTCGGGATTGTCCCTGGAGACGCCAAAGCTGCCAGCCACCCCGTCAAACACACTCAGACGCACGGCAAGGCTCAAGTCTGAAACGGTATCCCGAATCTTTTGAACCAGCTCGCAGAGAAAACGTGTCCTGTTCTCAAAGGTTCGACCGTAACGGCTATCCTTTCGGTCATAAGCCGCCAGAAGCTCGTTGACAAGATAGCCGTGACAGGCCTTTATATCGACAGCATCGAACCCGGCTTCTTTGGCCAAAATCGCTGCTTCTCCGAACCTGTCCTGCAAATAATCGAGCTCATCGTCAGTCAAAACCCGGACGTCCTCCGCTGCCCTGTCTAAGAGAGGATTGAAGCCTGCGACCTGAGGCAGGGGTTTTTCTTCTGGCCGGCTGTAGCGGCCGGAATGGGTCAACTGGAGGACAAGGAAAACCTCGTGTGTCCCTCCGAACACCTGGCGTGCTGAAATTCGGGTTCTCTGGACCAATCTTTGGAACTGTGACAGATTCTTCAGACCGAGGAGCAGTTGATGAGGATTGGACCGGCCTTCAGGGATGACGCTGGTGGCTTCAAACCAGATGAGCCCGCTCCCCCCTTGAGCATAGCGCCGGTAGCGCCGGAATGTCATCTCACTCGGCGACCCGTCCGCTTCGGCATCAAAACCCTCCATGGGCTGAACTGCTAGACGATTGGGGATAGCTTGAGATCCGATCTTCATTCCTTCAAAAAGAGGAGCTATCGATTCCTGGAACGGAAGCTCACAATCCAGCTCTTTTGCTTTTTGGAGAAGTTCCGTGCTCGAATTGAAGGAGAACGGCTCGTGCGGGGTCATCTTCTTGGATAGTTTAGCTGAATTGGTTCCTAAAAAAAACATAAAATTTCCCATTGCCGCATTCTCCGGTAGCATCTCTTTTCCGTGAAGGAAAAACATCCCGTCTGATAGAAACACAGTCAATAAGGTTACAATCTCTGAGCAGCCTGGGTACCGCTCTCGACCCCCCGTAGCGGAGGGGGGAACCGACGGGACTGGTTCCCTCGGGGTCCGGGGGATAAGGGTGGTATCCAGGCCGCTCAATAGAGGATGTCAAACGAATGGTTGCATAAATACGGGCTGAGATGGGCAGCGACAGCTCCTCTCTATCATTTGACCGGAATCCTCTGTTGTGCTAGATTCAAATGGGGCAAAAAAAGTGAATTAAAGAGAACAACAGAAATACGGGAAGGCATGGCGATTAATGATATATAGAGTCTGAAACAAAGTGAAAGCATGATGAATATTTTAAAAAAACGCAAATACGGATTTATCGCTATTATCCTAGTGATAATTTTTCTCTCCTCAGGAGTCCATGGCTACCAGGGACAGACTCTGCGACAAGATCGGGGCGGCCCTCTCCCTCCTCTGACCTTGGTCGGAGTTGTCCTTTCCAAGGACGCTTCTTCCTCGATCGCCATCTTGAAGAACGAGCAGACCGGCCAGACAATAATGCTGCAGACAGGAGAGAAAATTCTGGATTTAACCTTAAGCCAGGTCCTGGAAAACCATGTCGTCTTCAAAAGAGGCCAACAAACATTCAACATCTACCTGGGAAGAGGCCGGATGACCCGGGCACTGGAGCCAACGCCAGAAATACCTCCGGCACAAGCCCAACAGCCTGAGCCGGAGGTCAAGCCCGAAGAAAGCGAAGAAGCGGAGGGTCGCGTTATAAGGATGGAATTCGACCGGGCTGAGATGGAAAAAAGGATCGAGGCGGAAATGACTCTGATCATGAAGGAATCCAGGTTTGTCCCCAATATGGAGGACGGGGTAGTCAGCGGATTCAGGATAATCAACCTGCCGAGCCAGAGCGTCATCTCCCGGGTGGGCATCCGAAAGAACGACATCATCAAAAAAATAAACGATGTCGAACTGAACAGCGTCGAAGGGCTGTTCGACCTTTATATGAGATTCAAGGATGAAAGCCGATTCGAGGTCACCATTGAAAGAAACGGAAGGACATTCCGCATCCTCTACACCTTGAAGTGAATCTCATTTCCCTTGGAAGTCAACTTTTATATATTCATCCACTCTTATATATTAATATGAACTGTCGGCTATCTTGTTGAACTCCTAAAAATTCATACAACTGATATCTTTATACTTTTCAGACCAGATAAAAAAGGCATACGTGTTAACTCTCCCTGGTCACAAAAAATGTAAAAAGATGAGAGAGTTTTTTTAAATTACAGTAATCTGCGCAATGGAAGCTCGCCTTGAGTTGCTAAAGATCGGGTTTCTCATCTTCATTCATATCTCAAACTTTCTGCCGGATTCAATAAAGCCGATTTTACGGTCAGAAATGATACAGTCACGAAGGCAACCAACAACGAAAGGCCAGCACATAGAAAAAAAATGCCGGCCCCGATGTTTGTTGGATACGAGTAAACAAAATGGATTAGCCAATTCATAAAAAAGTAGGCAATGGGGATGGCGATGATATTGGCGATGACGACCAGTTTCATGAAGTCCTTTGTGAGC
>Ga0209427_10001205_pt1 | contig 29484 bp, 25 predicted proteins | sample DeeMarSWOR136_30_FD_187465 | JGI IMG/M metagenome (GOLD analysis project Ga0209427, IMG submission 187465) | Marine sediment microbial communities from White Oak River estuary, North Carolina - WOR-1-36_30 (SPAdes) (version 2) | ecosystem: Environmental > Aquatic > Marine > Intertidal zone >...
ACAATTGAAGCATACTGGCAAGCTAATATGGACCTCGTTGTTGATTTGCCCCCGTTTAATCTCTACGACCCTGAGACCGGAGTAAAAACGCTTTCAGTAGACATGCCCCCGGTAAAACTAGGACCAAGGGCTCAAATAAACAGAAGCCTTGTCAGTAATGGCTGTATTATAAACGGCAACGTGTTTAATTCGGTGCTTTCCCCCCATGTTTATGTGGAGGAGGGCGCTCATGTGATGGACTCTATAATTTTTCATGATACTACTATCGCTCAAGACGCCGTTGTGCACCGCTCCATCATTGATAAGGAATGTTACATTGGCCCAGGATGCTGGATTGGCTGTAGCGACGACTATACTCCTAATAGGGACGAGCCCGATTATGTAAACTGTGGCATCACGGTAATCGGCGAGGGGGCAAGACTGCCCCAAGGATTGAGAGTCGGGCGAAACTGCAGAATTGACCCCGGAGTGAAGGACAGCGATTTCTCCACCCTCTCTATTCCCAGCGGTAGTTCTGTGGGAGGAGAAAAGGTGCTCAAAGCCTGACCCCAGCAATGAAAATTCTTTTTGTTGCCTCTGAGGCTTTCCCCTTAGCCAAGGTAGGTGGACTAGCAGATGTCACAAGCTCTCTAGCCATAGCCCTCCAAGACTTAGGACATGAGCCCTGCTTGATATTGCCCAGATACGGTCGCATGAGAATCCCTGTCCAAGATGTTCAGAAAGGGAGTCTTGTTGTCAGTTTTAGGGGAAATTATGAGCAAGTAGCCGTTGGATTGACCAGATTAAAAAAGAAGATACCGGTATACTTGGTGGAACACGACGGTTACTTTGGGCCCGAGGAAATCTATACCCAGGACGACTTAAAACGCTTCCTCTTTTTTTCCCTGAGTATCCCTGCCATCATTTCCCAGCTTAATCTTCGCCCCGATATTATTCATTGCCACGACTGGCACACCGCCTTAACCCCTCTATGGCTTAGGAAAGCAAAGATGATGGTTCCTTCCATATTTACCATCCACAATCTAGCTTATCAAGGTTCTTTTGACCAACAATTTTTGACGGACTTCGGCCTTTCTTCTGTATGGCAGGAATACATCCCGGTTGGTGCACCCAGGCCGTCGCTGAACTTCATGAGCCAGGGGATTCTTCTGGCCGACATTGTGACTACGGTCAGCCCTACCTACGCCTCAGAGATACTAACGGCCCAATATGGTGCGGGGTTGGAGCAATTACTAAATTATCGTCGTGATGAACTTCGCGGCATAGTCAACGGCATTGATTGCGATGAGTACAACCCGGCTACTGACCCTTATCTGGAAAGCAACTACGATTCTAGTACGCTAGAAAGCAGGGCTGAAAACAAACTCGCCTTACAGAGAATAAGCAGGCTGCCACAGAACTTAGACATCCCTCTGTCTGGTATGGTGTGTCGCCTTGAAGAGCAAAAAGGAATTGACTTACTGCTTCAGGCTATAGACCAATTCGTTACGGAAACAAAAGCGCAGATAGTTGTCCTTGGTCAGGGGAGAGAGGACTACCACAAATCACTTGCCGGGGCAGCGCACAAGTATCCTGAGCGCGTCTCAGTCTTCATTGCCAACGATGAAAGATTGGCGCGCCTCATCTACGGCGGCTCTGATATATTCCTCATGCCTTCACGCTTTGAGCCCTGTGGATTGGGGCAATTAGTCGCCATGCGGTACGGTGCCATCCCTGTGGTTAGACATACCGGGGGGCTGACTGATACAGTGAAAGATGTCGCTGAAGAAAATGGCAATGGCTTCGTATTTCAAGGTTACACCGCCTTTGAAATGCTGGAGGCGATAAAGAGAGCAGAGGAGAACTTCTATCACCAGCAGGAGTGGAAAAGGTTAATGGCACAAAACATGAAGCTAGATGTCTCGTGGAAGGCCTCGGCCAGGAAGTATGAAGAAATTTATCTAGGGGCAGGGAGGATGTCTTAAACCTAGTAGCAGCAACTGCTAGCAAGCTAAAGGAAGTCCTGTAGAAGACCATGGCTATCATTGACTGGATAAAAGATAACGTAGCAGTGCCTGTGCTGGTTTTCCTCGGCGTCCTTTTCCTTTCCCTGTGGCTTAGGCGGTTCACTTACAATGCCTTGGAGCGTTGGCTAAATGAAAAAAGGACGGAATTTGGCAAAATCATCATTTCAGTCACTAGAGGGCCATTTCTCCATTGGTTACTAATATTAGGTGCTTACATCGCGCTACAAGTTTCAATCTTGGCGCCACCCTGGAAAAGCCTTGGTGGCAAAATCCTTGCCAGCATTTTCATTGCTTATCTTGGCTGGATCCTAATCCGATTGAGCAGAGAACTTATCCGGCTTTATCTAAATAGGGCAAAAGTTCCCCAAGCAGCGATGACGGTCACTATGAGCATAGTTCAGGTGACAATTATTGTGGTTGGTATTCTGATACTTCTTGAGCTTTGGGGAGCACCTCTGACGCCAGTTTTCATTGCTCTTGCTGCTGCTCTGGTAGTTGCCCTTATAATTCTTCATGATGTCTTTCCCAGCTTAGTTTCCGGAATTCAACTATCTCAACAGAAACAAATCAAGGTCGGTGACTTGATCAGAATTGAATCTGGTGAGGAAGGCCGCGTGGAAGAGATGACTTGGAAGAATACCCAGATAAAGACCCTGGATGGTAGTATGGTCATTATCCCTAATACTAAGTTAATGCAGACTACTATTATTAATTATGGGAAGCAATCCAAGGTGGTTACGGAGCCGTTCCAATTTTCTACCAGGCTGCATTTAAGGGAACTAACAGGTTTAAGCGCCCGCAATTTGTCCCAGTTGGTTAGTAGGCTTAAAGAAGCGCCCGATGCCGTCATCTACTATCATACCCATAGTTTTGTTGAGGAGTATCAATTTCTTACTCCCGAGCCAACCAACGATTTTGCTTTATGGATACGTGATGCCTTGGGTTACGATATTCTAGCTGAAAGACTGGCAAGCATCGACACATTTGAATTTCCCACTGTCGGGGCACTGAAACAAACGATTGTTGCGGTGATTCAAGATTTTCTAGCTCAGTCATCTCAGGAGCGTGAGGCACCGTTGGGCAGCGAATTCCATTTTATCAGGTCTATAGGCGTTGTTCTGCCTACTCCCTACGTTGCTTATAACCTACGGGAATTTGTCAGTGCACTCAGGAGAATCAGCATAGGCTCACTCTATTTTCATATTTTTGAAGCCAGGTTAAGATTACAGCGGGGGACAAATGATTTTTCGCTCTGGCTCGAAGATTGCTTGGGAGAAAAGGAACTAGCGGAGCAAATTACCCGTCTTGACCCTTATAACTATACCATGGAAAATCTTAGAGAAATTATCATTCGGTTTTGTGAGAAAAGACTATGAACACCAAGGTAAACGTTAGAGATTATGAACCTATTGTGGGCAAGAGCTATATTGAAGAGCTGAGGATGCTGGCTAGTAGATTGTCAGGCAAGACTATCCTCAACGTAAATTCTACCTTCGTGGGCGGAGGGGTAGCGGAAATACTATCCCGCATCGTGCCGCTGCTCAATCAGCTAGGAGTTGACGTCAGATGGCAGATCATCTCAGGTGATGCTCAGTTCTTCAGGGTAACGAAAAAGTTACACAATGCCCTCCACGGTAAAGCAGAGTTCATCTCCGATGACGATTTCTCTTTGTTTCTGGAAACCACGGAAAGAAACCTAAGCCAGATTGATTTTGCAGGAGATATCCTATTCATCCACGACCCTCAGCCAGCGGCTTTGATAGCCAAAAAAAGTGAGATTGGCAAAAAGTGGATTTGGCGATGCCATATAGACATTTCTCGGCCTGAGAGCAAAGTATGGGAATTCCTAAGGCAGTTCACAACTAATTACGATGCTGCGATTTTCTCTTCCCCAAATTTTGCTCAGCAATTGCCAATACGCCAATTTTTTGCCCCACCGTCTATTGACGCTCTGAGTGACAAAAACAAGGAATTGTCTGCCGAGGCCGTGAATGCTGTTCTCACCAAGTATGGTTTGGACTCGGACAAACCCATAATTCTTCAGGTCTCTCGCTTCGACCGACTAAAAGACCCTCTGGGAGTAATCAAGGCTTTTGAACTTGTCAGGAGGAATTTTGGTTGCCAGCTAGTCCTCGCCGGTGGGGCTGCTAGCGATGATCCTGAATCTGGAGAAGTACTACAAGAGGTAATGGAAAGGGCGGGAGGCAACCCGGATATCCACATATTAGATATACCGGCCGAGAGCGACACTGACATTAATGCTTTACAAAGAGCAGCCACCATAATTATGCAAAAATCTCTAAGAGAAGGCTTTGCACTCACCATAACTGAGGCTTTATGGAAAGCAAAACCAGTGGTGGCGAGCGCTGTCGGCGGCATACCCCTTCAAGTGAAGAACAGGCTCACCGGGCTTCTTTGCCGCAGTATAGAGGGAGCAGCTTACTCCTTGAGACAAATTCTAGCTAATCCTGATTATGGTCACTGGCTGGGACGCAATGGCAGAGAGCATGTCCGCCAGCATTTCCTCATTACCCGGGAGATCAAGGATTATATGCTGACCTTTCTCACGCTGGAACACAAAGAAGATGTTATTTACCTTTGAGATAATCTGTGGGGTTGTCAAAATTGCAGAAACCTCTTGAAGTAGCTTATTTCTCATCCTGTAGTAGGTGGGTGCGAAGAAAGTGCAATCTCGCTCCTAGTGTGTGGTCTAATTATGATTAAGGAAGAATTACAAGCACTGGTACATAGTAAACTGGAGGATTATCCATTTATAGTAGTCTCCAACAGAGAGCCTTATATCCATAGCTGGATTGGCGAAGAAATCAGATGTTTGCGTCCCGCTAGCGGCCTCACTATGGCTCTGGACCCAGTGATGCAGGCTTGCGGTGGCACATGGATTGCCCATGGTAGCGGAAATGCCGACCCCGACGTAGCAGACAAGGAAGGGAGAATCTCAGTACCCGCCGAAAGCCCCCGGTATACTCTGAAGCGTGTGTGGTTATCCAAAGAAGAAGAAACAGATTATTATGATGGCTTCTCTAATCAGGCACTTTGGCCTCTATGTCACATTGCATATGTCAAACCAATATTCCGTCAGAAGGACTGGGATACCTACAAGAAAGTGAACCAGCGGTTTGCCGACGCCGTATGCGCCGAGATAGATGAGAAAGGCGCCTTTGTCTTTATTCAAGACTATCACCTTGCGCTGGTGGCGAAGATGATTAAAGAACACTGCCCCAACATAATTACCGCTCAGTTCTGGCACATACCATGGCCTAACTATGAAGCATTCAGGATCTGCCCATGGCAGGAAGAGATTCTAGATGGGCTCCTGGCCAACGATCTCATCGGGTTCCATACCCTCTATCATTGCAACAACTTTTTGGAAACTGTTGACCGCATTTTGGAATGTAGAATCGAACGGGAGAAGCATGCCATCGTTAGAGGAGGGCATAGCACTTGGGTTCAATCTTTTCCTATAAGCGTGGATTTTGCCGAAATGTCAGCTCGAGCCAGCAGCGAAGAGGTGACTAAAGAGATGGAGAGATTGAAACGTGAGTATAGCTTGAGGCAGGAATTCATCGGCATCGGCATTGACCGGCTTGACTACACCAAGGGCATACCAGAAAGGCTAAAGGCAATTGATTTATTTTTGAGCAAGAATCGCCAGTATGAAGGACGCCTGACTTTTGTCCAGGCAGGTGAACCAAGTAGGATTCACGTGGAGGAATACAAGAGATTGAACGAGGAAATTGACGAACTGGTTGAGGAGATAAATTGGCGCCGCTGGAGAAGTCGCTGGAAGCCTATACTTTATCTTAAGGAACACTTCACTCCTTTTACTTTGAGTGCTTTGCAAAGACTCGCTAATTTCTGTGTTGTCAGTTCCCTTCATGACGGGATGAATCTGGTGGCTAAGGAGTTCGTCTCTTCCCGAGTGGACGGGGATGGCACGCTCATACTCAGCCGTTTCACCGGGGCTGCCTGGGAGCTTACCGATGCTTTGCTCGTTGATCCCTACTCTATAGATGATATGGCTCAGGCCATCAAGGTCGCGGTCAATATGTCGAAGAGGGAACGACGAAGACGAATGTCTTCGCTGCGTGCGGTTGTCCGAGAAAACAACATCTATTCATGGGCGGGTAATATCATCTCTGAAATAGCCAAATTTCGCTTCCTCAATAGTCAGGTCAACCCTGTAAGGTCTCAAGAATTCTCGAGGACGCCCCGTTTAATCTAAATTCCGTATTGACGGGGATGCCAAGAAAATTGGAGAATTCTAGTGGATGAATTGATTGCGCCATTTGTTTCAATCTTGCGACGAGCTAGTTGAGCGGCTCAAGGAAGGAATGCAGGTATTGCTTTTTCTGGACTATGACGGTACCCTTACACCCATAGTGACTCAGAGCCAGAAAGGCGGCGGCATTTCTGTCTTCGTTGGCGAGGATGAGGCATCAAGTAGCGCCGACTCTTAGCTGCGCTCCGCTGAGGGCCCATTTCATTGGCTGAGGAAGCTAGTAGAAGTAAGACAATGAAGGATGAGCTAAGAAGGAAAGAAACATCCCCGAAGGATAATACAAACGCTCAATTAGTGCGCTATAACATAGACATGCTGAGTAACGACGACCTTTTTCTCTTCAACGAAGGGTCTCATTATCGGCTTTATGAAAAGCTTGGAACTCATCTCCTAACAGTGGAAGGAGTGGAAGGAACCTATTTTGCTGTGTGGGCACCTAATGCCAAGCAGGTCTCTGTCGTCGGTGACTTTAATAATTGGGATAAGTCAAGCCATCCTCTGTGCCCAAAAGGCCAATCCGGTATCTGGGAAGGATTCATACCTGGTGTGGGTAAGGGTACAATCTACAAATATTACATCGCGTCCCATCACCGCGGCTATCATGTGGAGAAAGCCGACCCATTTGCCCTCTATAGCGAAACACCCCCCAAAACAGCCTCCATTGTCTGGGATCTAGATTATAACTGGGGAGACCAGGCGTGGATGCAGAGGCGATGCTCGCACAATGCCTTTGATGCTCCCATCTCTATTTACGAAGTGCACCTGGGTTCCTGGCAGCGAGTGCCTAAGGAGGGGAATCGCTACCTCGGCTACCGAGAGCTTGCTCCCAGGCTAGCTGGCTATCTGAAGCAGCTGGGATTTACCCATGTTGAGTTTCTACCGGTAATGGAGCACCCTTTCTATGGCTCTTGGGGTTATCAAAGCACAGGATACTTCGCCCCTACAAGTCGCTATGGCACCCCGGAGGATTTCATGTACCTCGTTGACTATTTGCACCGACATGACATAGGTGTCATCCTTGACTGGGTGCCTTCCCATTTCCCTAATGATGAACACGGACTGGGATACTTTGACGGTACGCATCTCTACGAACACGGTGATCCCAGACAGGGCATTCATCCCGATTGGAACAGTTTTATTTTCAACTATGGCCGGCACGAAGTGAGAAGTTTTCTTCTTAGCAGTGCACTATTCTGGCTGGACAAGTATCACGTTGACGGCTTACGAATAGATGCCGTCGCTTCTATTCTCTATCTGGATTATGGCCATAAAGAAGGTGACTGGATCCCCAATCGGTATGGAGGACGTGAGAATCTGGAGGCCATCGCTTTGCTACGACGCTTAAACGAAGCGATATACCACGAGAAGCCCGATGTGCAAACCATTGCCGAAGAGTCCACGGCTTGGCCTCTGGTATCCCGGCCGACTTATGTCGGAGGCTTGGGGTTTGGACTCAAGTGGGATATGGGCTGGATGCATGATACATTGGAATACATAACCAAGGAGCCCATATACCGAAAATACCACCACAATAGCCTGACGTTTCGCCTGCTATACGCCTTCTTTGAAAACTTCGTGCTACCACTTTCCCATGATGAAGTAACACATGGCAAGGGCTCACTCCTGGGAAAGATGCCGGGAGACAACTGGCAGAAATTCGCCAACTTGAGACTACTTCTGGGATATATGTATGCCCAGCCCGGCAAAAAGCTCCTATTCATGGGAGGAGAATTTGGCCAGTGGCGAGAATGGATACACGACGAGAGTCTGGAATGGCATCTGCTTCAATACTCACCCCATTCTGGTCTTCAGCAATGGGTCAGCGACTTGAATCGCGTGTACAGGAGTCGGCCGGCTCTTTACCAGTTGGATTTCGACTCGGCCGGTTTCGAATGGATTGACTGTAATGATGTAGAGAGCAGTGTCGTTAGTCTCATCCGAAAGGGACGGTCTCGCAATGATGCCATCGCTGCCGTGTGCAATTTCACGCCAGTGACTCATTCCAACTACCGAATCGGAGTGCCACAGCCAGGATTATGGACAGAGCTACTAAACAGCGATGCCCGGGAGTACGGAGGCAGCGGTCAAGGCAATCTAGGTGGAGTGGAAGCTGCGCCGATTCCCTGCCACGGCCGCTCCTACTCCTTGACCATGACCTTGCCGCCCTTAGCTATTGTGTTCTTCGGATCCCCACAATAAGACGAGTTAGCCATTTTCAATAGCAGGCTGCAAGGCTCTTGTGTGCGGAGTATACGAAGACCATACTGACGCGATTACTGAATTTTTTCTACCTTTAGCAGATTCGTGGAGCCAGCTACTCCAACAGGAATGCCACCGGTGATCACTATCAAATCACCCCTTTTTGCCAGTCCCAGTTCTCCACAAAGCCCAGCCGCTATTGAGAACAACTCATCCACTGACGAAGCTCCGGCTATCTGGAAAGGATAGACACCCCAGCGGAGCATTAATCTCCCTGCCACCTCAGCATCGGGAGTCATTGCTATAATGGGCATTCTGGGACGGTACTTCGAAACTCGGCCCGCTGTGCTACCGGACTGAGTAAAGGCTACAATAGCGGCTGCTCCAAGACTTTGTGCTGTATAACAGGCACTGTAACTTATCAACTCATCTGTCTTCTGCTCCAACCACCCGCCTCTTTCTGATAGCATCTGGTCGTAAGATAGTCTGTTTTCCGATTCACGGGCAATCCTCGCCATCATTTTCACTGCTTGCACCGGGTATTTCCCGATGGAAGTCTCTGCTGAGAGCATGACGGCATCAGTACCATCAAATATGGCATTGGCCACGTCGGCAACCTCGGCTCGAGTTGGCGATGGGGCATTTACCATCGATTCCATCATCTGCGTGGCGGTAATCACCGGCTTGCCAACCTGGTTACATTTTCTGATAATCTCCTTCTGCACCAGCGGCACTCGCTCCAGAGGGATGTCCACTCCAAGGTCTCCTCGCGCTACCATTATGCCTTCGCTAGTTGCCAGTATACTGTCAAATTTGTTGACGGCTACGCCCCTTTCGATCTTGGCAATAACCGGTATATCTGCATCGTTCTCAGACAATATGGCCTTTACGCTGGTTACATCTTCAGCACTGCGGACAAAGGAGAGAGCCAGGTAATCAGCCTGCTGCCTGATGGCAAAGACGATACGTTCTGTCAGACTATCCGTAATGAAAGGGCCGAAGCTACGCATCCCAGGTACTACCAACCCCCTGCCCTCGGTGAGTATGCCACCGACCATGACCTTACATATAATCTCTGTGCCTTGTCTCTCAAGCATCTTGAGTCGCATGGCACCGTCGTCAATCAATACCGTATCCCCTGCTTTTATATGCTGAGCAAGAGTAGGAAGATTGATTGGTATTACCCCATCGCCTCCCATTACTCGCCTTGTCGTGAGGGCAACCCGTGCACCTTTTCTCAGCTTGAATTGAGCATTTTTCAACTTGCCTGTGCGACACTTCGGCCCGGGCAAGTCTATGAGTATAGCCACAGGCATTGCCAGACGATGGGATAGCTTCCTTATGGTTTGGATATAGTGGGTGTGTTCCTTCAAGGTGCCATGGGACATATTGAGTCTGGCGACATTCATGCCCGCCCCTATCAATTGCTCAATCACCGCGGCTGAACTGGTAGCCGGACCGATAGTGCATACTATTTTGGTCCGCCGTCTGAAAGAACTCGAGGGTCTCGCACGGAGCTTCACCATAGATACACACTTACCTTCGCCTCTCCCTTCGAAGGAGAGGGACGTGAAAATCAATAAGTCCGATACCAGCCCTCAGGCACCGGGGCGAACCTACCATTTTCAGCCCCTAGCCTCGAATACCAGGGCTTCCCGTAGCTATCAGCTATCTCAGCTAGTTTCTTCAGCCTTGGAGCAGCCGTATTCTGGAAAAAATTCATCCTCTCATGCCGGGAACGAATTTGGGCGCCCTCCTGCCACAGGGCACGCCCTGCCAGGAAACCGGAGGCTCCCGCCTTACAGGCTATTTTTACCTGCGTTTCAAATGAGTCGAAATCGACGCCGGCACTCAGCAGCACCCAGGGCAATCGCGACGCCCGGTCTAGCTCTTGACACAACCCCAACAGCTTTCTCTCATCTTGTTCAAACCTAATATCTGCCGGGAATTCTGCTTTCAGTACATCAACGGGCAAGGCAGTAATCCGGCGAGCAGTTTCGATCACCAGACCGGGTTTTATCTCGGCAAAACTCTTTGAAGATGCCTCGCTTTCCCCAATAGGATAACTTACCGGCTCAACCAGAAAGGCTATATCTTCCTCAATGCATTGGTCGGCTATCCTGGCCACCAAATCGAGTTGCTTTGAGGCAACATTTTTTGAATCAGGCCTGAAATAGATCAGAAGCTTGACGGCTGAAGCTCCCATTCTCTTCGCCTTTCTCACGCTCCACCCCGGCAAAACCTCAGTGATTCTAGCGGTACTGTCCCCGGTATAGCCAGTCTGTTCTATGCTGACCAGGAGCCCTTTAGATGCAGGCAAGAGACCTGTCGCTATAGCCTGACCAGCTCCATATTCCGGGTCGAGCAATATGGCACTGGCAAAGGGCGCTACCGCTTCACACAGGTCAAGCTTAAAATCTACTATATCCTGGTAACTCACCACAGTAGGATTCTTTTCATCCAGTGCCCGTCTAAGAGCTCCTCTGTGGTCAATAGCACACATGGTCATCATGCCCTTGGAATCAGCCAATTGCTGCAGTCCTCTTAGCTTGCCGATAGATATGTTCATCACATCATTCCCGATAGACCCTGTTCTTCTTTCACCCAGAGGGGAGACTTCTCACGTCCTTAAGAGCAAAGGCAGCGGCGCCAAGCACGCCGGAATTTCCGCCCAGCTCCGCAGAAGCAAAGCGCACCGCATGGAAAGCCTCCTTAAATGCTCTCTCTCCGGCCACCCTAAAGGCTGGCTTGAGCAGCATATCACCTATGCTTGATAAACCACCGCCGATAACTATCAACTCAGGGTTGAATATATTTATCAAATTAGCCAGCCCCACACCTACATAGTAGCCAGTCCGGGCAATAAGCTCTTTTGCCAGGCTATCACCCTGCTGGGCAGCACTATGAATCGCCTGTGCCGTCACTTTTTCTGTATCTCCTTCGGCACATTCCAGGATCAGGGTTTTGGCCCTCTTTTTAATCCGATGTCTCGCCTCCCTGGCCAGGGCTGTCCCCGAAGCCAACGTTTCCCAACAACCCTTGTTCCCACAGTTACAGATGGGGCCATTGTCATCAATTGTCATATGCCCCACCTCTCCAGCAGCACCTATAGCTCCAGTATAAATCTTGCCATCAATGACAATTCCGGCACCAATGCCAGTGCTGAGAGTAATATAGATGAAATTATGAACACCGCGGCCGGCGCCGAAATAGAATTCCCCTAGTGCAGCAGCGTCGGCATCGTTAATAAGAAACGTCTTCTTGCCCAGCCTTTCTTGTATTATGTCTCTCAGGAGAACATTTCGCAGCCCGGGCAGATTCGGCGAGGTAAACAAAATTCCTGCTTCAGGATTAGAAATGCCGGCAGCCCCAACTCCTGTAGCATGAATCTGTGAAATGTCAACACTAGCCTGCTTCAAGACACGATGCGCCGAGTCCAGAATGGACTGGATAACCGCCTCGCGACGATTTGTGGCAGGCGTTATGCCCTCGTCACGCGAAAGCATTTCACCTCGAGAGTTAACCACTGCCGTCAGTATTTTACTGCCACCGAGGTCGATGCCCAGAGCCAAGAGATCTAAATCCTTAGGCATTTTTGTTCTCTCGCCAGCATAGCAAATTCCCTTTCCAGTCGCGGCCCATCCTGGCAGCGCCAATGGGCATTGTCTGCTGCCATGTCCTATTGTATACTGATGCAACAAGGATTCCAAGATTGCAGATCTGCCGTGGACAATGGAAGCGCCGCGGAATCGTCAGTTTTCCGATGCCGATTCTGGGTGACCGCCATAAGCGACTCACAAGGGGTAAATCAGCATGAGCTTTCGTAGAGCAAGTGGCATATTGTTACACCCCACCTCGCTCCCTGGCCGATTCGGAATAGGAGATCTGGGAAGGCAGGCTTATCACTTCGTAGATTTTTTGATTAGTACGGGGCAGCATCTTTGGCAGATTTTGCCCCTCGGTCCGACAGGGTATGGCAATTCTCCATATCAGTGCCTTTCGGTCTTCGCTGGTAATCCGTTGCTTATAAGCCTGGAAAGACTGGCCGACGATAATCTTCTGCAGTCTGCTGACTTGGAAAATACGCCCTCCTTCCCTGATGATAGAGTTGACTATGATTCAGTCAGCCGCTTTAAGATGCTCTTGTTGAGAAAATCGTTTGACACCTTTGAAAGGAAGACTGCTCGGCATGAGCGAGAACAGTTCGAGGTCTTCTGTTGGAATAATATGTCCTGGCTCGAAACCTACTCGCTGTTCATGGCTCTAAAGGAAGCGCATGGTTTTACCGCCTGGAATACCTGGGAGGAAGATATCAGGAGGCGTCAGCCGAAATCTCTGGAACACTGGAGTAAGAAGCTGGACGACGAAATGCGTTACCATAAATATCAGCAATACCAGTTTTTCAAACAATGGTCGGAGCTAAAGAAGTATTGCAACGAGCGTCGGATAAGACTCATCGGTGATATGCCTATATTCGTTGCTCTCGATAGCGCCGAGGTCTGGTCACATCCAGGGATGTTCTATCTGAACGATAGCGGTGAACCGACTATCGTAGCTGGTGTACCACCAGACTACTTCAGCGATACAGGACAGCTTTGGGGAAATCCTCTCTACCGCTGGGATGTAATGGCCAGAGATGGCTATGCTTGGTGGATTGAGCGCTTCCGAACAACACGTGACCTGGTGGACATCATCAGACTGGACCATTTTCGTGGCTTCGAGAAATACTGGGAGGTTCCGGCAAGAGATGATACCGCTGTCAATGGCAGGTGGGTTCCCGGACCAGGGCCTAAGTTGTTTGAGGCGGTACAAGAAGCTCTAGGGACGGTACCGATAATCGCTGAAGACCTCGGATTGATTACACCGGAGGTACATGCCCTCAGAGAGCAATTTGGCTTCCCTGGCATGAGAGTCCTCCAGTTTTCGTTTGGCAGTGGCCCCAAAGCCAATGAGTACAGACCATATAACTATCCACGAAACTGCGTTGTTTACACTGGTACTCATGATAACAATACCGCTATTGGCTGGTTCGAAGGGGAGGATGTCAAAGACAGCACTCAGAGCAAAGAAGAAAGGGAAAAAGAGAAACAGGTTGCCTTGAAGTATCTGGGCACGGATGGTCATGAGATAAATTGGGATTTCATCCGCCTGGCTTTGATGTCTCCCGCCGATACTGCCATCATTCCTATGCAGGATATTTTAGGATTGGGCAGCGAGGCCAGGATGAATCTTCCAGGGAGAGTGGAAGGGAACTGGTCTTGGCGTTTTACGGGCGACATGCTGACTGAAGAAATCAAAACCAGGCTGAGGAAGTTAACTAAACTCTCCGGGCGATAATCATAGCTTGGTGATCCTAAGTCGTGGTTTGCGGCTTTGAATATATTAACCTGCAGTCAAGAAAGTAGGGCAACCCCACCTCAATAATCAATGGTAATGCCCCTTTCGTGAATGCAGTACCATACCAAATGAAATCATTGATTATTACGCTTGTTGATAGTATACTGTCATTATACACCCAGGGGGAGGTATTCCATGAAATTGTCTTGTCTTCAAGAAAACCTAAACAAAGGCCTAAGCATTGTCGGGAGGGCTGTAGCCAGCAGGTCCACTTTGCCTATCACCCAAAACATACTGCTATCGGTTGAACAATCACGTCTCAAATTGGCAGGCACCAACCTGGAAATGGCTATCACGTGCTGGATTGGTGCCAAGGTGAAACAGAAGGGGGAGATAACTGTCCCTGCCCGCCTGCTCACCGACTTTGTTAACTCCTTACCTAACGATTTAATCGAAGTCAACCTTCCCGCTAGCGGCCGCATATTGGAACTTAAGAGCGGTCATTTTCAGGCCCATATCCACGGCATTGATGCTGCAGATTTCCCGCCAATCCCTCAAATAAACGACGGCATGATTACCACGATTGAGGCAGCCAAGCTCCGGGAAGGAATTACCCAGGTCGCTTTTGCCGCTGCCACTGAAGAGTCCCGCCCGGTATTGACGGGAATCAATACCGAGTTCGATGGTGAGCAACTGAGTTTGGTAGCTGCCGATGGCTTCAGGCTGGCTGTCCACAGGACGACTCTTAACTCACCGGTTAAGGAGAAGACCACGGTTATTATCCCGGCGAGAACCCTTAGTGAACTGAGTCGCCTTATTGGTGACCAGGAGGAAGCTGTGGAGATCACCGTAAACGAAAAAAAGAGCCAGGTTCTCTTCCGTCTTAAGGATGTTGAGATAGTCTCCCAGCTTATTCAAGGTTCATTCCCCAACTACTCTCAGGTTATTCCTCAAAGCTATACCACACGGGCTGTAGTGGATATTAGCGAATTCCTTCGGGTTACCAAGATGTCCTCCATATTCGCTCGTGATGCCAGCGGTATAGTTCGCCTCATTGTTAGCCCAGGTAGTGAGCTTACCCCGGGAAAGGTCACTGTTTCCGCTCAGGCTGAAGAGGTTGGAGACAACGTTGGCGAAGTCGATGCCCTGATTGACGGAGAAGAGGCGAAGATCGCTTTCAATGTCAAGTATCTTTCGGATGTCCTCGCTGTCCTTCCCCAAGCTCAAGTCGCTCTGGAACTCACCACTCCGTCAAGCCCTGGAACCATCCGTCCCATAGGCGTAGACAACTATGTACATGTAGTTATGCCTATGTTCGTGCAGTGGTGACAAGATAGCGAATTGTGACTCCTTAGCTCCAGGGCATGTCTTGGATACGACAGCCTACTGAAATTCTCTCGCTACTGATACAATAGGATAGGTTCACGTGCATGAGCAGAATCAGCGTCTTTTTAATTGCGGTAGCCTTAATTGCCGCGGTGGTAGGCTACGCTGGCCGCGAATCCTATACCCTCACTATCACCAGTACCGCTGGAGGATCAGTAACCACCCCAGGAGAGGGCACTCTTACCTATTACGAGGGAACGGTGGTCCGCCTGGTGGCGGGGATTGAGGCGGGCTATCGCTTTGTCAACTGGACTGACGATGTGGACACCATTGCCAATGCTAGTGATGCCACAACCACCATCATCACAAACGACCACTACTGGGTCACCGCCAACTTTCGGAAAGTCAACTTCATGGTCGCCGCAGGCCACTATCACACAGTGGGACTGAGGTCCGATGGCACCGTGGTGGCTATGGGGCACAGCGCCCCATACTACGGGCAGTGCAGTGTGGACGACTGGACGGACATCACTCAGGTCGCCGCAGGCGACACTCACACGGTGGGGCTTAAGGAAGACGGCACCGTGGTCGCCGTGGGGTACACCTTCCACGGGGAGTGCAATGTCGGCAACTGGTCGGACATCATCCAGGTCGTGGCAGGGCACTACCACACGGTGGGGCTTAGATCCGAGGGTACCGTCGTCGCCGCAGGGGATAACAGGAGAGGGCAGTGTGATGTGGGCGACTGGACGGAGATCGTCCAGGTCGCCGCAGGCGACGCTCACACGGTGGGGCTTAAACAGGACGGCACCGTGGTCGCCGCGGGATACGACGACAGCGGGCAGTGCGATGTCATGGGCTGGACTGACATCATCCAGGTCGCCGCAGGCGATGCTCATACGGTGGGGCTTAGGGAAGACAGCACCGTGATCGCCGTGGGATACAACAACAGAGAACAGTGCAATGTCCGCGCGTGGAGGAACATTATCCAGGTAGCCGCAGGCGGCAGACACACAGTGGGGCTCGAGTCCGACGGCACCGTGGTTGCCGTGGGCACGAACTGGGCGGGGCAGTGCAATATCGGCGACTGGTCGAACATCATCCAGGTCGCGGCAGGTGCCTACCACACGGTGGGGGTTAGGTCCGACGGCACCATGGTTGCTGTGGGATGGAACGACTTCGCGCAATGTGCCGTCGGCAGCTCGGACCTGGATTAGACTCTCCCCTACAATCGATGAAATTGCCTAACTATCCGTTCTGCTAGCTATGCCCTCGACAGGGCATAGCCTCTCGCTTCAGTATAGCTATACCTGCAGGGGAACAGTGATCCGATGTTTATGCAGCGGTAACTTACTCGGCGTTCGGCCAAGAACTTTGAAGCGCTAAGAGACTAATAAATTGCGAAGGTGATTAAGCTAAGGGAAGCCTACAAATACTATCACCAACCCTGCTACTATCATAGCCACACCCAAACCCAATAAACCGATCAGTAGTCTCCTATTCATAATGTAGCCACATTTTAGCAGATACCCTGTATAATACTAAAACGCCAACCAAGACGAAAGCCCTGGTGTTTTGGTCAACAGTTAGGCATTATGCCTGCAGCATAGCGAATGCTATTCTACGATGGGGACTGTGAACGAAAAACGGCTTCCCCTTCCTAACTCGCTCTGGACTGTGATTGTTCCGCCATGGGCTTCCACCAGTCGCTTGGCAATGGTAAGCCCCAAGCCACTGCCACCCGTGGCCCTGGCACGAGATTTATCTACTCTATAGAAACGCTCGAAAACGTAAGGCAAATCCTCAGCAGGAATCCCTTCCCCAGTATCAGATACATTGACCTCCACCCATTTACCTTCTGCACTAGCGGTCACATTGATACTGCCTCCCTCAGCGGTATGAGCCACTGCATTTTCGAGAAGGTTATGAAGCACCTGGTTGACTCGTTGCCAGTCAATGTTGACCAACGGCAGATTATCGGGCAAGTCGAGAGACAGCGATATATCCTTCGCTGCCATCTGGGGCTCCCAGGGAGCTACTGCCTGCTTCACTAGGTTGGCAACGTCTTCTGCTTGATAAACCAACTTCAGTTCACCGGCTTCAGCCAGGCTTAACTCCTGGAGTTCATTAACCAATCGTGAAAGCAGAGATGCCTCTTCACCGAGTGAGTGAATAACAGCGGCGTCTGCTTCTATCATTCCATCGCGAATCGCCTCCAGATAGCCCTGAATATTCGAAAGAGGTGTCCTCAGTTCATGGGCAACATCGGCAACCATATTCCGTCGTAATTGCTCGATGTACTCCAGGTCAGCCGCCATGGAGTTAAACGCTTGAGCCAGCCCTGCAACTTCACCTTCGCCCTGCAACTGGACCCTCTGGGACAAGTCTCCCCGTCCCAATCTTCTAGCAGCCCTGGCAAGAGCACCGATGGGTGAGGTCATCCTCCGCGAGAGGACGAAGGTCAATAGCAAAGCGATGGCAATTGCTAGCGAACCTCCCAACAGAAGAGAGCGATTTATTGACGCGGAGAGTCTGAGAAACGGAGCCACATACGGTTCTGCGGCAGGGTCAGAAATGATGTACGCTTTCCCCACAAGCTCCTCGTTCCAGATCAGTTCAAGAGGACTTTCTGATGAGCCAGTATAATTCGTCCCCCTAAGTTCCGGTTTTCTTGAATCGCCTACGATTGTCCCGTTAACAGCAACCAATATAATACGTGTCCCTGAGACACGCGCTGTATCCTGAACCACAGACTGGACGCCATCCCAGCTTGAGTTTTCAATATAGAAGAGATATAGGCTGGATCGTATTTGATGGAGGCGATAACCCGTACTTATCCTGCTGTAGTCCTCGATTTCGATGGCTATGCGCTCGCTGACGAAGAGGTATATGGTGAGGACAGTCACCAAGATTATCACTGCGAAAGTCAATGCAAGACGAAACCACAACCGATGTATCACTATTCCCCTCCCAGATACCTATAGCCAACTCCGTATACCGTCTTTATATACTTGGGGTGGCTGGGGTCTGCTTCCAACTTCCGGCGTAGGTTCAGTATATGAACATCGATAGTACGGTCGAAACCTTCAAAATCGTAGCCCAAAGCCTCCTCAATAAGGCCTGTCCGACTGAAGACCCTGCCCGGCTCCTTGGCCAGAATTCCTAGTAACTTGAATTCAACACTGGTCAAATACAGTGGTTTGCCTGCAAACCACGCCTCATGTGTCTTAAAATTCATGTTGAGTTCACCACTCTTAATCTCTTCAGGACCACGTTCCCCGGGGAGACGCCTTAGCACCGCGCGCACTCGAGCCATCAGTTCCTTCGGGCTAAAAGGCTTGGTCACGTAGTCGTCGGCGCCTAAGTCCAAGCCTGTCAGCTTGTCCTGATCGGTAGTCCTGGCAGTAAGCATGATAATCGGTACGTCGGATTCATGTCTCAAGGTACGGCACAGCTCAAGTCCATCAATGTCGGGCAGCATAAGGTCAAGAACAATCAGGTCTGGATAGCTTTCACAAGCCAACCGCAAGGCTTCGACACCATTATAAGCAGTGAGAACTTGGTAGCCATCGCGGTTTAGGTAGAGCTTGATCAGCTCTACAGCCTTTACGTCGTCATCAACTACCAGCACTTTCTTGCCTGTCATCGTTAACCTCGTCGTAACTGTTCAATCCTTCTAATTTTACACCAGAAATGTCAAGAAATTAACATGTGGGGCCTATTTCAGAATGCTATTGGCGCCTCACGATTTTGAGATTGACATGGCTATACGGGCGGACTATAATTTGTTGCTGCAACGGGATACGAAGCATTAGTATGGAATCATCCCCAGACCCTGATCATAAAGAGCGGCAGATAGCACTTTCTCTTCGATTGCGATGGGGTGCGCTCTAGCGGGGGTCCATGATTGAGGCGTATGTGCCTCACGTCCCGGCGGGCGTGAGGTTTTTGTTTATCTATGACATAAGAGAGGACTCTCGTGGCGAGCTATTACTGGAAGCATGATGACCAGTCCTGGGGGGCAAGGAAAGAAATTTATGCGTAAAAATAGACTCCAAATGACGAATAGAATTAGCGAAGACGACAAGAGCAATTCGAAAACAGAGAGACTAGGAAGGCTGCGGAAGTTGATGGCCGAAAAAGGACAAGGTGCCCTCCTAGTTTCCCAGCCAGAGAACGTTCGGTACCTTTCTGGATTTACAGGCTCTTCTGGATGGCTGCTCATTTCAGGGCGGAATGCTATCTTAGCTACCGACTTTCGCTATGTGGGGCAAGCTAAAGGAGAGGCGCCATATTTCCAGGTTATCCGAATTAAAGGAGAGGTGCGTGACTGGCTTCCTGGCACAGTCTCCGATTTGGGATGGCACAAATTAGGCTTCGAGGCGAATTTTGTCTCTTATGAAGCTTACCGCAAGCTCAGCGAGGCCATAAAGACTAACCAGGTGAATCTTGAGCTTATTCCCACCACGGGCATAGTAGAGCAGCTTCGCTCCATAAAAGAGCCCGAAGAACTAGGGTTCATCACAAAGGCAGTAGAATTGGCCGATGCCGCCGTTGAACAGGCAAGGGATGTAATTCGCGTTGGCATGACGGAGAAACAGGCAGCCTGGGAGATAGAAAAATCCCTTCGCCAGGGAGGCAGTGAAGGAATAGCCTTTGAAATCATTGTGGCTTCAGGTCCGAATTCAGCTTTGCCTCATGCTCGACCTACAGAGAAAGCAATTTGCTCCGGTGAACCGCTGCTAATTGATATGGGAGCGAAAGTTGGCGGTTACTGCAGTGACCTGAGTCGCACCTTGTTCCTGGGTCAAGCAAACAAAACATTTCAGGAAATCTACCACATAGTTCTCAACGCACAAGCTGCTGCTATAGAAGGGATCAAATCAGAAATGCCTGCTTCGCAAGCAGATCGATTGGCTCGAAGCATTATTGAGCAGGCTGGCCACGGAGACGCCTTCGGACACGGTCTAGGGCATGGTGTGGGGTTAGCTATACACGAATCCCCCATGCTTAATCCCAGTTCCTCCGATTCGCTTGCAGATGGCATGGTTTTTACCATAGAGCCAGGGATTTACCTTGCGGGACAGGGTGGCGTTAGAATTGAGGATATGGTAGTTTTGGAAAATGGCAGGGCCAGAGTCCTGACTAAGGCAAGTAAGGATACTTAACCCACAACCAGGAGGTTAGTAAATGATTGATGCTGGAGAACTGAGAAAGGGAGTTGTTATAGAGCTCGATGGCCAAATATACCAAATCTTGGAATATCACCATGTTAAGATGCAACAAAGGCAGCCGGTTGTTAAGTTGAAACTTCGTGGTGTTCGTAATGGAAATTTTAGCGAGCGAAATTTCCAGTCCGGCGACAAAGTTGAAACAGTATTTCTGGAACATCGGCCCGTACAATATCTTTATAAGGATGGCGACATCTGCTACTTCATGGATAATGAAACCTATGAGCAGACTATGTTAACCTCTGCTCAGATAGGGGACGAAACGAAGTATTTAAAAGAGGGCATGATGCTGGAGATTGTGACCTGCAAAGGCGATACGGTAGCTGTAGAGCTACCAGCATCGGTAGAGCTTCGGGTTGCAGAGACAGCCCCCGGCTTTAAGGGTGATAGGGCTACATCTGGCACTAAACCGGCTAAGCTAGAAACAGGAGTAACTGTTCAGGTCCCTCTTTTCATCAATGCAGGCGAGACCATCAGAGTCAATACACGCACCGGCGAATATCTGGAGAAGGCAAACTGATATCGCTTAGTTAACCTTTTCAGCGCTTTGTCGCTGCCAATACCGCCATCCTATGGGCTCTTGATCAAGATAAGCCATGTCTGCTTGCACCCACGGTCACGTCAGACCATCGCCATACATTCCATCTCAACGAGCATTTGCGGCAACAGCAGCCCGGTTATGATGGTGGAGCGGGCTGGCGGGTCCTTGGGGAAAAAGGTACGATATACCTCGTTCATCTTGGAGAAGTCCTCAGCATCTCTGAGGAACACTGTCACCTTTACGACCTTTTCGAGGGATGAGCCAGCGGCTTCCAGGGTATCCTTGATCACCTCCAGTGTCTCTTTCGTCTGGGCCTCTATGGCCTCGACTGGCGCTTCCGTCTTGCGATCCAGAAAGCAGGTAACACCGGACACAAATACGAAGCTCCCGGCTTTTACGGCTGGTGGGAAGGGCAACTTCATCACTTCAAACAAATTCTTCATCCAGCTGGGTAGGTTGTCGGGGAACACGGCTTGCTTTTCCATATCGAACCTCCTCTCCCTGGGCCACGGCCTCGGTGCGGGCAAGGTGCCCTGATTGATAGAGTAGTACATGTTGAGGATCAAGTCAACCTTGTAAATAGCGAATAGGTGCTTGAATACTCTAATTTTCCTGTGCCACAACCTATCCTGATCCTGAGCTCTCCAGAACGGTAACGCCCAATAATAGTTCGCCAACATCAATTTAGCCATCCTGTCTACTTTCCGCAAAAGTCTTACTACCCCCAAGCTGGACGAATTTAGCTGCAAATTTTGACGAATCTGCTATAATCGGGCTACGGGCGAAAGGGATAGATTGTTCGGTCGCGCAATTCACACCGGGCCCAGCCAAAGTGCTCCCTGAGAGTGACGAGAAGGACAGAGCCTGAAATGACTGACAGGCAATAACAAGATTAGGTAAGCTGGTTGATAAAGGCTGATTTACATATTCATACCTGCTATTCTGTAGATTGTCTCATACCCTTGGAGAAAATAGTCATGCGCTGCGTCGCGGTGCGCATAAATTGTATTGCTATAGCCGACCACAACACCATTGCCGGTGCCTTAAAACTAAAGGAAATTGCGCCATTTAAGGTAATTGTTGCCGAGGAGATTCTGACTCCAGTAGGTGAAATAATGGGTATGTTTCTTAGTGAAGAGGTTCCCCAGGGATTGTCTCCCCGGGAAACAATATCTAGAATCCGAAGCCAAGGCGGCCTGGTGAATATCCCCCACCCGTTCGGCAGATCTCTGCCCTGGCATAATAACCCTCTAATCTCGCCAGAGCTTTTGTCGCAGGTCGATATTATCGAAACCTTTAACTCTCGTACGCCGTTTTCCAGTAGCGACACCAGGGCATCGAAACTAGCCAAAGAGCAAGGAAAGGCTGCCAGCGCCGGCAGCGACGCTCATACTCTGGGTGAAATTGGCCACGCTTATGTGCAAATGCCTGAATTCGACGGTCCCGCCGATTTCCTAGATTCTTTAGCTCAGGGCCAGATATTCGGCCAAAAATCGAGCTATTCAGCTCATCTGGTCAGCACGTGGGCCAGGATAAGGAAACGCGTATTTGGAGATCCTTCACGGAATCGATCATGACTACTTGTAGGGTGCTTCGCTGGCAATCACAACAGGCAAGGGGTTCATAATGACAGAGAGTGAGAAAGGCAAATCAGGCTCTTGCTGAACATCGGTTGGTTCTCAACAGGAAGAGATGAGGGTGCCAGGCAGCTTTTGCAGGCTGTGCAGGACAAGATCCGTGCCGGGGATATTGATGGCAAAATCAACTTTGTTTTTAGCAATCGAGAAGCCGGTGATGCGAAGGAAAGCGACCTGTTCTTCCAGCTTGTCCGCAGCCACAACATCCCTCTCGTCAGTCTATCTGACAAAAGGTTCAAGGCCGCTGGAAAAGAAGAAGAGTGGCGTATCACATATGATAGGGAAGTAAATATGAAGATTGGAGCATTTACATGTGATCTTTGCGTCCTGGCTGGTTATATGCTCATCGTGAGCGAGGAGCTATGTCAACGACACGATATGATTAACCTTCACCCAGCCCCTCCCGGCGGACCTGTAGGCAGTTGGCAGGAAGTAATGTGGGCCCTGATAGACAGCAAAGCGGACACCGCCGGAGCGATGATGCACTTGGTTACTCCTGAGCTGGACAGGGGCCCGGTGCTTAGTTACTGCCTTTTTTCCATTACGGGCCAGCCATTCGCTGAATATTGGGTAAAGGGCAACAGAAATATGCTGTTTGGACTTATCCGCCAGCACGAACTTGCTAGAGAATTTCCCCTTATCACCCTGACGTTACAAGCGCTGAGTCGTGGTGAAGTCGGCATAAAGGACGGCAAAGTACTTGATGCTCAAGGAAGGTCAATCAATGGCTATGACCTTAGCCGCCGGGTGGATGATGAGGTGAAAGGGATTTCGAGATGAACTTGATCTGTTTCGACCTGGAGGGACCATTAGCTCCCCAAGATAACGCCTATGAGCTGATGAAGTTATTCTACGATGGCGGTAAGGTTTTCGAAGTCATAAGCCGTTACGATGATTTGTTGACTTTACAAAGTCGTCCTGATTATGAACCGGGAGATACACTTGCTCTTATCGTCCCTTTCCTGGTTTATCACGGAATAAAAGAGGAACAAATCGCTGCCATGGGTCAGAAAGCTGGCTTGACCCCGGGAGCAGCTGAATTAATGACCACACTCAAGTCCCTAGGGTGGCAAATATTTTGCATCAGCACGAGTTACGAACAATATGCCATCCCCGTTACGCAAAGACTGGGCATACCCAAGGAGAATGTGGCTTGCACTTCTTTCCCGCTAGTACAGATTCGGGAACTGTTAGGCCGGAATGATTCTGTCTTGCTGGAGCAAGCGGAACAGGAAATTGTGAAGCTCAAGCCCTTTGCTGATGATGGTAAAATAGAGGACTACCTGGACGATTTTTACGGACAAAGATTGCCTCAAACAGGCTCGGGGAGACTTATCAGCCAGGTAAAACCGGTAGGAGGAAGGCGCAAGGTGGAGACACTGGAGGACTTCAGCACTAGGACAGGAAAACCGCTCACTGATTGGACGGTGGTAGGGGATAGCATAACGGATTCCAGAATGCTCCGGGCTGTCAATAAAGCTGGTGGCTTGGCCATCGCTTTCAATGCTAATGAATACGCCCTGAAATATGCCAGCATGGGTCTGGCATCCATCAGACTAGATGATTTGTGGATAGTTCTGGAAGCTTGGAAGAAAGGCGACCGACAGAGTGTCGAAAGAATGGTCAAGGAGAAGGAGATGGCTGGAGGAGTAGGGGATAGAGAGTGGTTTCATTGGCTGGACGGGATTAAGGATATGACGGCTGTTCTGGAAATTCATAGAAGGATCCGTCGTCTGGTTAGACAGGAGGCTGCCGAACTAGGCTGACACAGACTGCTTAATCTCGCTTTCCTTTCTCATGGAAGATCCAGACGAAAGTGACAACGGCAATTATGCAAACGACGATGAGCGTAATCAAGCCCGCCTTGCCCAGTCCAGGGAATGCTTCGCTCGCAGCGTAAGCCGCAGCACCTCGTCCCACACGATCTGGCATCCCAGCTATCATCCTGCTAATTAAGGCTAGGAGACTCCCTGGCTCTTAGAGCCAGTACCATTCGAGCGGACCAATGTGTCGCGGATTCCCGGCGGCGTTAGCAGCAGTGTTTCTATGCTACTTCTTCGGCGGCTTGCTCAGTATTTCGTCTATGATGCCGTATTCTACCGCTTGTTCGGAGCTCAGATAGAAGTCCCTGTCAGTATCGTGAGCAATCTTCTCCACTGGCTGACCGGTGTGCCTCGCTATGATATTACGTATCATTTCCTGCATCCTCATTATCTCTCTGGCAGCGATTTCAATGTCAGCCGCCTGCCCTTGAGCACCGCCAACCGCCTGGTGTAAGTGTATAGTCGAATTGGGCAAAGCGTACCTCTTACCTTTACTACCAGCACAAAGAAGCAGCGTGCCCATGCTAGCTGCCAGACCAACACAAATGGTGGACACCGGGCAGCGCAGAATCTGCATAGTATCGTAGATAGCCAAGCCAGCGCTGATAACGCCGCCAGGGCAATGAATATAGAGGTTTATGTCCTTTTCCGGGTCTTCTCTCTCCAAGTAGAGGAGCTGAGCGATAATAAGATTGGCTATCTGGTCATTGATCGGCGTGCCCAGAAAAACGATCCTTTCCCTCAGAAGGAGAGAATATATATCGAAAATGCGTTCGCCCCGGGCACTGGTTTCGGTCACCGTAGGAATCACTACTTGAGATATTGCTTCCATCATTCCCCCTTTGTCATATCCTTAGTATTGTCAACAACTATTTGCAGTAGTCGCTCCAGCGTCTTTTCAGTACGCAGCGATTGTTCAATTGATTGCCTGATTTGGGGCAGTGAGAAGAACTGCCTGGCTTTTTCTTTATCCTCAACATCACCACTCATCTGGTCTATCTTATTATCTACCTCTGAGGAACTAATTTCAATCTTTTGCTCTTCAGCCAATTTCCCCAAAACAAGACCTTGGATAAGGCGTTTTTTTGCTACCGGACGCAGCTCTTCTTTAATTTCCTCCTCCGTTTTATTGGCCCTCTTCACATAATCGGCTATCTCCCGAAAACCCAGGCGCTGTGCCTCATCCCTAAGAAGTCCGTCAATTTCCTCGTCCTCCAGAACGGGTGGATAGCTTACCTCACTGATTTCCACCAGAGCATCAAGCGCTTTTTGCCCCAACTGCAGACGATTCCTGGCCTCAGCTTTGGCTTCTAAGTCAGCAGCCACCTTCTCCTTCATATTCTCAAGACTGCCATAGCCGGCACTCATAGCCAATTGGTCGTCAAGCTCTGGCAATTGTTTCTCCTTTACTTCCGTAACGGTGACTCTGAAGGTGCCTTCCTTGCCACGCATTTCTTGGACGGGATAGTCATCAGGAATAGTCAAGTTGAAGGTCTTTTCCTTACTTTTCTCAGCGCCCTGCAACTGCAAGGCAAATCCTGACACGGGGGAACGCGAATCCTTGTTCATCTCATATAATATGTCCTTGTGATTTAGCCAGGGTTTGCCACCAACATTGGCCTGGATATCCATAGTAAGCAAGTCACCTAGCTCAGCCGGACGGTCTGCAGGCACCCATGCCCCTTGCCTTTCCCGGAACTCTTCCATGGCAGCAGCAGTTTCTTTCTCGGTGATTTCTACCGCTGGACCGGACTCAAGTTTCAAGCTATGGTAATCGCCGAGCTTAATGTTGGGTCTCACAGAAACAACGGCCTTGAAGACCAGGGGCTCAGTTTGACCAATTTCTATTTCTGGTCTGGCAATGGGGTCGATTTTCTGAGACTCAATCGCCTGTTTATAAAGCTGCGGTATAAGATGCTCCAATGCCTCTTCCAGCAAGCTCTGCTTTCCTATATGCCGTACCAGAATATCTCGCGGCGCTTTTCCTTTGCGGAAACCGGGTATCGATACTTCATTAACCAGGTGATGATAAGCCTCGTCCAGTGATTTGTCTAATTCACCGGCTTCAGCCTCTATATTAAGAGCTATCTGACAATTATCCAGATTTTCTGTGCTCACTTTCATGTTTCATTCCTTATCATTGTGGTGAATAACTTCGTGCTTTAGCTTGAGGTTCAGGTCGTCAAGCTGACGCTTGTCAACATAAGAAGGACTGTCTAGCATCAAATCGACCGCGTTCTGATTCTTGGGGAAAGCAATGACCTCCCTTATACTCCTCTCCCCGGCAAGTAACATCACCAAACGGTCCAGACCAATGGCAATACCGCCATGGGGCGGTGCCCCATATTCCAGTGCCTCTAAGAGACCTCCGAATCGGCTCTCTGTCTCCTTTTTGCTGTAGCCAAGGAGGCCAAATACTCTTTCCTGCAGCCCGGAATTGTGAATCCTTATGCTTCCACTGCCAAGTTCACAGCCATTGCATACTACATCATAATGTTGACCATAGACCATGCCTGGCTCGCTGTCGAGAAGTGCAACATCTTCCCACCGGGGAGCAGTAAATGGATGATGCATGGGTTCCCAACGATTCTCAACTTCGTTCCACTCCAAAAAAGGAAAATCCACTACGAAGGCAAAAGCGAGAAAATTAGCATCCGCCAGATTAAGCCGTTGTACCATCTCGCGGCGCAGTTCATCAAGTGTCTTGTTGACCACCTCCGGTTTATCAGCCACGATAAGCAACAGGTCACCGGGCTTCGCCTCGAACCTACCAGCTATTTCTTCCAACTGGCGAGGGCTCAAGTATTTAGCAGCCGCCGATTTTACCTCATCGGAACTTATCGCCGCTCCTGTAAAAGCCATAGTCGTCAAGCCCCGGGCACCGCAACCTTTAGCAAAATCAATCAGTTCATCGAGTTGATGACGAGTGTAGTGAGCACAACCAGGAATAGATATCCCCTTCACCTTGCCACTGTTTTCGAGAACCGAGCGGAAGACCTGAAAGTCCGTGTCAGCAGCGATATCGGATATATCCTTTAGCTCCAAGCTAAACCTGATATCCGGTTTATCGGTGCCATATCTCTCCACGGCTTCTTTATATGAAAAGCGGGGAAAGGGCTCTATTAATCGCATATCAGGCTTAACAGTCTTCACAAGCGAGGTGAAGAGTTCCTCCATGATCTGCAATATGTCCAGCGCCTCAACGAAGCTCATCTCCAGGTCAAGCTGAGTGAACTCAGGCTGGCGATCTGCCCGGAGGTCTTCATCCCTGAAGCAACGAGCTATCTGGAAGTACTTATCAAACCCGGCTACCATGAGGATTTGTTTAAGCTGCTGTGGAGATTGGGGCAGAGCATAGAACTTGCCAGGATTGATGCGGCTGGGCACAAGGTAGTCACGGGCTCCCTCCGGCGTACTCTTAATCAAAATAGGTGTTTCAACTTCAACAAATCCCTTAGCATCGAGGAAATCACGGATGAACTTTATCATCTTGTGGCGTAAGAGAATATTGTCCTTCATCCTCGGTCTTCTCAGGTAAAGGTAACGGTTTTTGAGGCACAGTGATTCTTCAACCTCCGCATCTTCATTTATATAAAATGGCGGTGTTTTCGACGGATTAAGGATGACAGCCTCCCTGGCTATCACCTCGACATTTCCGGTAACCAATTTGGCATTTTCTGTCCCTTTAGGGCGGCAGGCAACTTCTCCGCTAAGCTGAATTACATACTCATTACGGAACGAACCAGCCACCTCGTATGCCTCCTGTGACACCTGAGGGTTAAACACTATCTGGACTATACCTTCCCTGTCACGCAGATCAATGAATACCTTGCCGCCATGGTCGCGACGCCGGTGTACCCAACCGGCCAAAGTCACCTTCTGTCCGGCATGCTTTTCCCTTAGTTCCCCGCAGTTATAGCTTCTGAGCAAGTATAGTCTCCTTATTTGGATTGGCAATTATAGCTTATGGAAGAGCCTACCTTCAATTGTGGCCTCAACACCAGCTGAAGACGCTAAAGCTCTAGCATGTGCGGTCCATCGAGTCCATTGGGGATTTTTATGAGAGACAATCGGCGTCTCTGTTCGCTTCAGGTGAGCTCCAACTTTTCCACTTGAAATCAGCGGCGGCTAGCCCGCACGCTGCAGCACTCTTGTGATATGCTTGCCAAGACTGTCATTGATTTGCTATGTCTCAGAACAGGCTGAGCAATTTTTGTTTCTGGACGCTGATACCAATCGTGTTTCCTGCCAGGTCTAATAAGAATACAACCGATTTCTTCCAGCTGCCTTACCAATTCTTTCCTTTTCATGCCATTTCCAGTTCAGAAACTTTACGAACATAAGGAATAGCACCACTGGTTAGATCGTCATGAATATCTTTGAGGTTTTCTTCTAACTCTTCCAACGACCTCCCTTGGGTCATATAATCTGGATATTCTTCCAAATAGTCGAGCCACATATCATCATCTTGCCAGTATATAAATCTTGTGGTACCCACAATCTCCTCCCTGATATTCTTCCTCCCGATTATACCATTTTTCTCGCTTAAGGTCCTAGATCAGCAGTGAGCGCAAGCTGTCGGGTCGATTGGTCTGTTAAATATTGCTAGCCTGTTTTGGTGAAGTCTGAATTAGGTATTGCGTCTACCCAATTGTCTTACTTATCAAGGCATTGAGTTGAGGGTCACGGCTCCACCAGCTCCCGAATAACGGCCAACACTTCTCTTTGAGGCACCTCACTACGAATCACTACTTTGCCGATATCTTGTAACAGCACCCAGCGAATTGCTTTTCCTTTTACTTTTTTGTCCAGCTCCATGGCTTCGGTCATCTTGGCAAGGCTCAATTTGAGATTGCTTCGCTTCGCTCGCAATGACGTGGGCAGGCCGAATTTCCGCAGTAGGGCTTGCTGGCGTTCCACTGCTGCTGAAGGCAGAAGACCTAATCGCTGACTGAGCTTAGCGGCTCCCATCATGCCAATGGCTACCGCTTCGCCATGAAGAAAGCGCTTATACTTAGCAGCCGCCTCCAATCCGTGAGCAATGGTATGTCCATAGTTCAAAATGGTGCGCTTCCCTTCTCTTT
>Ga0209427_10001206_pt1 | contig 29474 bp, 30 predicted proteins | sample DeeMarSWOR136_30_FD_187465 | JGI IMG/M metagenome (GOLD analysis project Ga0209427, IMG submission 187465) | Marine sediment microbial communities from White Oak River estuary, North Carolina - WOR-1-36_30 (SPAdes) (version 2) | ecosystem: Environmental > Aquatic > Marine > Intertidal zone >...
AGGTCGCGATGGAGGAAGGAAACCTGCCGGGCACGGTCAAGTTCTTCGGCTGCCCGGCTGAGGAGACCCTCGTCGGCAAGGTCTTCATGGTGAGGGACGGCATCTTTGACGGTGTCGACGCCTGCCTGAGCCACCACCCCGGCTCTATGAACACCGCGGGCCTCGGGAGCAGCAACGCCATGAACTCGGTTAAGTTCCACTTCTACGGCCGCACCGCTCACGCGGCGGGCGACCCGGAGAACGGGATCAGCGCCCTCGACGCCGTGGAGCTCATGAGCAACGGCGTCAACTTCATGCGGGAGCACGTTATCGAGAAGGCCAGAGTCCACTACGTCACCGAGGTCGGAGGAGGGCAGCCCAACGTGGTCCCCGCCTACGCAAGGACCTGGTTCTACGTCAGGGCCCCGGAGAGGGAGCAGGTCGAGAACATATACAAGTGGGTGCTGCAGATAGCCGACGGCGCCGACCTGATGGCCAGGACCACCCACAAGGTCGAGTTCCTCACCGGCTGCTACAACATGCTGCCCAACAGGGGCCTCAGTGAAACCGTGGTCGCGAACATGAGGGAGATTGGCGCCCCGAGGCACACCGACAAGGAGATGGAGTTCGCCAGGAAGCTCAACGAGTCGATCCCGCCCGAGTCGAAGAAGGAGGGCCTCCGAAAGTCCGAGCGGCCCGGCTGGGAGAAGATGCTCGACGTGCTCCTCGACGAGGAGATTCTTGACGACTGGAGGGAGGGGAAGGTCGGCGCCGGCTCGACGGACGTCTCCGACGTGAGCTGGGTCACTCCAGCCATGGAGTTCAGCACCGCCTGCTGCATCCTCGGGACACCCGGGCACAGCTGGCAGTTCACCGCCCAGTCGGGGATGAGAATCGGCCACAAGGGGCTCATCTTCGCCTCGAAGGTCATCGCGGCGAGCGGTCTCGACCTCCTGACCAAGCCAGACCTACTGAAGCGGGTGCGCGAAGAGTGGAAGGAGAGGCTCACCGGACGAGTCTACAAGCCGCCGATCCCAGCTGACCTGAAGCCACCGCTCCACCAGCTGGAGAAGTAGGAAACCAACCCCCTTTTTTTCATTCAATGTATGTCGAGCCCGACCACAGATTAGGCCGCATCAGTGTCCGGGGACGCCTGGGGGAGCCTCAGGTCCGGTGAAGCCGATGCTGGGCGTTTTTCCAGTCTCACACTTCCTAATTATCGGTCCATAATTGCTTTATGAACATAAATCTTCTGACCTAGCGGTAGAAAAATTGGCACAGGAAAAGAGGAAGAGCTTCACCTTCGAAGAAACGGAACTGGAGTGGATAAACCCCCTCCTCGTCGAGTGGGCCAAGGAGAACGAGGGGAAGAAACAGGGGGAGCTGATAGCGGAGCTGCTGAGAGACTACAAAGAAAAGAAAGGCAGCGAACAAGCAGCGGGGAAGACGCCTCCTGAAGCTGTGACGCCGCCTGAAGCGGAGAGGGTCGATTACGCAGAGCGGGTTGGAGACGCCTTTAGCGGCGCCTCCGTCAAGCTGAGGGAGGGCGCAGACAAGCTCCAGGGACAGCTCAGAGGAGGGTACGAGCAGCTCGCCGAGAGCATAGGCAAGCTGGAGACCAAGAGGCGCGCGGGCGAGGCCATCGGCACGACATCCGAGAAGCTGAAGTCCGGCGGGCAGCAGATCTCCAGCGGTCTGAAGAAGGGGTACGAGCAGCTGCTCGGGAGCATCAAGAAGCGGAAAGAAGGCGCCGCCGAAGAGGAATAGGCCGGGGATAAGAGAGCCCGTGTTCGTCCGAGAGGCGCGAAGCGACCACGTGCGCTAGGCCCTGTCGAGCCCGAGCGCCTCCAGGATCTCACCTTTTGAGACCGGCCCGGTCAGGGGCTTGCCCCTCACGAACAGGGCGGGCACAGTCATCAGGCCGTGCCTTCTGGCGAGCCCGAAGTTAGTGATGATGTTCAGCTCGCTTACGGTGATCTCTGGGTGCTCCTCCTTTATGGCCCTAAGATGGCCCGCCACCGCCTTGCACTTAGAGCACAGCGGAATCCTGAAGAATATGATATCTTGCTCGCCTCTTGTCACGGTCATGGGTCCACTATAATAAGAATCGGGCTATAAATACCTCACTCGGTTGAATCGGACCCATAAACGGTCGTCCGGGAAATCAGCCTAACTCATATATGCCTTGGAACATTAAGACGGTGAGCCGCTCGACCGGCGAATTGTGTCTAGGGCTTGGGTTGAGGGGACAGCTCCCGGGTGTGGGTCGGCATGGGCGAACTCGACAGGGTGGCGGGGAGATCGGCGAGGGCCGGCCTCCACCTCTTCGTGGGGAACCTCCTCTCAGAGTTCATCAACGCCGGGGGCGCCGTCGTTGTGGCCCGTCTGCTTACGCCCGGGGATTACGGGGTCCTCAGTCTCGCGTTCGTCCTCCCGGGTATCTTCGTCATGTTCTCCGACTGGGGGGTAAGCTCGGCCGTCACGAGGCTCCTGGCTAGGTTCCAGAGCCGGGGTAGGTGGTCCGACGTCAGGGAGGTCTTCAGAACTGGACTGCTCTTCAACGGGGCCCTGACCTGCTTCCTTTCCGCGGCTATGTTCCTCGCCGCGGACCCCCTGGCCGCGATCATCCTGAGGAGGCCCGAGCTAGGGGGCCTCGTGGAGCTGGCGTCCATTCTGGTCGTACTGCAGTCTGTGTCCACCATCGCCGGTTCGGCCTTCTTCGGCTTGGAGAGGATGGACCTGATGGCGGCGGTTAAGGTGGCCCAGTCCGCGGTGAAGGCGTTGGCCTCTTCGATGCTCGTCCTCAGGGGCTACGGGGTCGAGGGGGCCGTCATCGGGCACCTTCTCGGGACCGGGACGGTGGCCGTCGCATCCCCCATCCTGATCCTCTGGCACTCGAAGGGCAGAAAGGATGTTGAAGGCTCCGACCATGGGGAGGACGGCTCCCTCCGGGGCATGCTGGGGTTCGGCTTCCCCCTATTCGTAGGCAATTTCCTGAACACCGCAGGCGTCCGCTACCAGGGGTTGCTCCTCGCTTGGTTCGCGGACAACGTCGCGATCGGCAACCTCAACATAGCCAACAAGTTCATGTCCCTGGTCTCGCTGTTCACTTTCCCCATAAAATCGGTCCTATACCCGACCTTCTCCAAGTTCGACTACCGCCGGCAGCCGGACAAGCTGAAACGCGTCTTCCGGGTCTCCGTCAGGTACGCCACGCTGATCGTCGTTCCGGCCACGGCCCTCATCATGACGCTCTCAGGGCAGCTCGTGGTCTTCTTCTTCGGCCAGGAGTATCGCCTGGCGCCCCGCTTCCTCTCCCTCGTCCTCCTCCAGTTCCTGCCGGTCACCCTCGGGGCCCTCTCCGTCTTCGAGTTCCTGAACAGCCAGGGGGACACGGTGACCAGCCTCCGCCTCATCGGGGTGAACGTCGGGCTGACGATGGCCCTCTGCACGGCCCTGACCTGGAGGCTCGGCGTCACGGGCCTCCTCGCCGGGGTCTTCGTCTCCATGATGGCCGGGTGGGCCTACAACCTCCACAGGCTCCATGCGAAGTACGGGGCGGGCATCGACCCGGACCACGCCGTCAGGTCCGTCCTTTTCTCGTCCATCTCCGCCCTGATCTCATACGCCTCGCTGAGGACGCTAGACCTGTCGAACGCCTTCGCCGAGCTCGCCCTGGGCTCCATCGCCTTCTCCGTCGCCTGCATGTTCCTGGCCCCGTTGACGGGGGCCCTCACCGAGAGGGACCTCGAGAACATTGGGAGGATCCTGAGGAGGGAGACTCCTGTGTACCCCGCTGTCGCGCCCCTTCTGGAGCTCGAGGCCCGGATAATCCGCTTGAAGAAGCAGAATACCCGAATCACGGCGCGGGCGTGAGTCAGGCCTCCATCTTCGCCTTGTACCTGAACTGCGCCTCGTAGAGCTCCCTGACCCTCTCCAGGGTGTCGGCGTCCCCGGGCCCCTTGTCTTCCCTGATCTTGGTGATTCGGGCGAACCTGAGGGCTAACCCAGACTTGTAGTGGGGGCTCCTCTGGATCTCGTTGAAGGCGACCTCGACGACGACCTCAGGCCTGACGTGGACGGTCTGGGGGGTCTCCCTCAACTTGAGCCCCTGGAGCCTCTCGGTCATCCACCTGAACTCCTCGTCGGTGAGCCCCTTGAATGTCTTCCCGATCACGAGGTACTCCTCCCCGTCCCACGCCGCGAGGTGGTAGTTGCTGAGCCAGCCTGTCCTCCTGCCATACCCCCAGTCCGCGGCGACGATGACGAGGTCCAGGGTCTCTGCGGGCTTGATCTTGAACCAGTACCTCCCCCGGACGCCCGGTGTGTAGGGGCTGTCGAGCCTCTTCGCCATAAGGCCCTCGTGCCCCGCCTCCATCGCGCCCCTCAGGAACTCCTCGACCTCGGAGACGTCCCCCGAGACGATTCTCTCCGCGAGGAGGTCGACGGGGCAGACCCGTTCAAGCAACCTCCAGCGCTCGGCGTAGGGCTCGTCTATTAGCAGCTTGCCGTCCAGGTAGAGGACGTCGAAGAGATGGAGCCTGAGGGGTATCCTCTCCGCCGCCTCCTGAACGTCGTGGACACGGGTGAACCTCCTCATCAGGTCCTGGAAGGGCAGGGGCCTCCCCCCCTCGCCGATGGCGACGGCCTCCCCCTCAAGGACAATGTCCTCCGAAGACACCCGCCTCCGGACGAGCTCGATTACGTCCGGGAGGCTCTCCGTGACATCCGAGAGGCGGCGGCTGAACACCCTCACCTCCCCGCCCTTCCGGTGGATCTGGATCCGGGCCCCGTCGAACTTGTACTCGAAGGCGGTGGCGCCCCCGTGATCCTCGATGACCTCCCCGACATCGTAGGACATGGACGCGAGCATCGGCTTGAGGGGGACGAACATCCTCATCTTGACCGCCTTCAGCCCCCCCTCCCCAGCCTCCAAGGCCGTCCTCGCCACTTCGCCCAGGTCGCCCGTGAGCATCAGGGCCCTGCGCACCAGGCCCGTCGCCACGCCCGCGGCCTCGGCGATCCCCTCGAGCATCATGCCCTCGTTGACGCCGATGCGCATCTCGCCGAAGACGATGCGGACGAGGACCTCGACCTCCGCCGGGCCCGCCCTGCTGACGAGGCCCTCGAGGAGCCCGGTCTTGACCCTCCTAGAGCCGGACCCCGAGGCCTTCGCGATCCGTTCCATGGTCCTGTGGACCACCCCAATCGTGAGGGGCTCGGCGAACAGTGTCGTCTGCCTCCCCCCCTCGAGCGCCCCCTTCATAGTCCTCCAGCCGACCTCGAGGGTGCGGGGGTCGAACTCGGGGAAGACAGAGCCGACCACCAGCAGCACGGCAGGCGCGACCTCGTCGATGTCCAGGCCCCTGAGGAAGCCCGCGAGGAGGCGGGTCTTCTCCTTCCGCTTCGTCGTCGCCTCCAGGGCCTTGCAGAGGTCGGCCAGCTCCGAGAAGGGGGTCGGCAGCCTAGGCGCCTCCCCCGAGCCAATCAGTCATGCTCCTCTGCCTCCCTGACCGCTTCATCCGGTCGACGACCGCCTCCACCCTCTCCCTGGAGAAGCCCCGCTCGTCGCATAGGAAGGAGAATAGCTCCGCCTCCTTGAGGGGGCCCTCCTCGACGGTGTAGCCGTCGGTGACCTCCGGCTCTAGGTAGATCCGGCGTATCTCATCCAAGCTATCCGGGAGCTTCTCCCGGACCTCCTCAGGCATCCGCTCTAGGTTGCCGTGCTGCTTCACTAGCTTGAGGGCGGTCTTGGGGCCGATGCCCTTCACCCCCTGGTTGAAGTCCGTCCCCACCAGGATGGCGAGGTCGACGAGCTGCCCCCTGGCTATGCCGTGGTAGCCGAGGAGCGCTTCGAGCTCTATCAACTCGGGCTCCAGCCTGCGCGCCCTCCCCTTGCTCGGTAGCCACTCCTGGCCCTGGATGGTGAGGTACCTGACGAGCCTAGGGGCCCCGAAGAGGAGGGAGTCGTAGTCCCGGCTGCTCGCGGCCCAGGCGTCGCCCCTCGCGGCCATGTGGGCGGCCTGGGCCTCCCCCTCGCCCGGCGCCTGGACCCAGGGCACCCCCAGAAGGTCTAGGAGCCGCTTGGCGTCCCCAACCATGTCGGAGTCGAGCCTCCCCGTCTGCACCGCCTTCGAGAACGCCGTGGCGAGGTCCCCGGCCTCAACGGCCTCGGCGTACTCGGCCTCGGCCCTCTTCTTCAGGGCCCTCCTTTTCTCCACCTCCCCCCGCTTGAGCCTCGGGGGAACGCCGTCGAAGACGAAGACGAGGCTCATCTGGTAGTCAGCGACGAGCCGGGTCGTCCTGAAGACGAGGCCGACGAGGTGGGAGGTCACCCGCCCCTCGGGGTCCTTGAGGGGCCTGCCTTCCCTCGTCCTGATGAGGGCCAGGAACTGGTGTAGCACGTTGAACGCGTCGACGGCGAAGGAGCGCCCCCTCAGGCCCTCGAGGCTAGTGGTCTGCTTGAGGACGATGGGGGTGAGGTTGACTCCCAACTGAACCGATCAGGTTACGATGGGCATGCAATAAATTCATTTTCCTGGAAGAGGGCTGAAAAATCCTCCATTTAGAGCTTCAGGGCCCCTCCGGCCGCGAGGTGGTAGAGCAGGTTGCTCAAGTACAGTAGGGCCACCGAGGGGACGAGGTATCTGTAGACCCTCCCAAGCTCCGACTTGTAGTAGCTGTTTGTGAGGACTAGGCAGAGGTGCATTGGCGAGGCGAGGTAGCCGGCTATGACGCCGGCGTAGGCGATGCTGATGAGATGGGCGCCGCCGACCCCGATCAGGGGAAGCAGGAGGGGGAAGACGATGCCTATCCCCATGGTCGGCGTCCCTGATATCGTCCCGACGAGGATGGGCGGGACCACGAGTATGGCTATGAGTGGCACCCCCAGGCCCAGTACCGCCTCGAAGAGGGCGTCCACCGAGCCGGAGACCGCGACGACGTGCCTGAAGAATAGCATCGAGACCACGGAGGCGACGATGTCCCACCTGACGCCGTCCCGCGCCATCCTCAACGCCACAGAGGCCGGAATCCTCCTGACGGCGAAGACCATTGAGACGCCGACGATTAGGGCGGTCCAGACGGGCACGCCAACTGCGCTCAAGAGAATCGTGACGATTATGGGGGCCAGGCCTTTCACGGCGTTGGAGACCCCCTTGGCGCCTCGCCCCGAGTTCCCGCCGTCCCTGATGAAGTACATGGAGACGGCGAAGCCTAGGGCGAGGGTGACTGCGAACATGGGGAGTTGTACTGTGAGGAAGCCGTTCAGGCTCATGCCCGCGAGGCTCGCCGCGAGGATTGGGACGGGCGAGATCGGGGAGGCCCAGTACCAGAGGTGGCGGAACCAGACGTTGATGTACGTCTTGTGCTCGGGCCTGAGCCCGAGCCTGTCCGCCTCCGGTTCATTGAAGGGGGCCGACATGAGGGCGCCGCCCGGCATGCTGAGCAGGCCGAAGGTGGCCGGGATGAGCGCGAGCAGGACCCGGCTCGGGAGGACGCTCCTCAGGCCCTCGATGAGCTCGGACATGAGGCCCGTCTCCTTTAGGCCGTACCCCAGGACAGTGATGAGGGCGACGGCGGCGCAGATGTTGAGGGTGCTGGCGCGCTCGACCGGGTTCGTGACCATAATAGCCCCCGCCTCGACCAACACGCCTAGGAGTCGGCCTGAGGTCAACGAGATGATAACCGAGCCCACCAGTATCGAGACGGAGAAGTCCACATTTCTCAGTCTGAGGGCAACGATGAGAAAGAATGCGACGATGACGCCTATTACGGATAACATCAAGGACCCAGTGGTTCTTCTCTCTTTTCATGGCCCCATTTAAATAGTTTTCAATAAAAAGCAATATTCGCATGTTAAATCCTAATTTATGAACGAGGTTATTGAGATTACTTTGATCTGGTAATGTCGTAATATTTCTTGATGTATTAAAAATAGTATCGATTATTGATAGTATATCTTTAAAAATAAATACAAGGGAGCTGTGTAGCATGCAGGATCTGAGGGCTCGGTGGGACTACGACTACACGGTCCTGCTTCTCTGCTGGTTCGGCTGGATCGCCATCTACCTCTGCAGGTCGGTTCTGGCCCCCGTTCTCCCAGTGATCTCTGGGGAGTTCGGCATGACCCACGCTCAGGGGGGGATGCTGGAGACCGCCTACCTCATCGGGTACATAGTCGTCAAGATCCCGGCGGGGGTCATCGCGAACAGGATCGGGATAAAGAGGACCCTCGTGGTCGGGATGGTCGGCTACGCCATCTCCACCGCATTGAACTTCCTGGCTGCGGGCTTCTTACACCTCTTCGCCCTCAGGTTCCTCATCGGCCTTTTCCAAGGCGTCCACCTCCCCCTCGCGAACACCCTCCTCTCCGAGAGGTTCGGGGACAGGCAGGGGAGGGCCATAGGGCTCCACGAGTCGGGGCCGAACATCGGGAACTCCATCGCTTATCCGCTGACCGTGGCGATCGCCTCTGCGTGGGGCTGGAGGTACGCTTTCCTCCTGTTGTCGCTCCCCGCCTTCGTGCTGGCCGGGGCGACGATCGTGATCCTGAGGGATGAAAGAAGGCCCGGGCTGGAGACAGAAACGGAGCAAGATGGCGAGAGTCGGACCGGGCTCGGGGGCTTCCTCTGGTTCCTGGCGCCCCTCGCCCTCGCCCACGCCGTCTACAACCTGTGCCTCAGGTCCCTACTCACCTTCGCCCCCTCCTTCCTCGTCGAGTTCAGGGGAATGAGCCTCGGGACAGCCGGGTTCATATCGATGCTGATGCCGGCGGCCGGATTCGCGGCCAAAGTCTCGAGCGGTTTCGTCGCGGAGAGGATCGGGAGGAGGAACTCCATCTGCGGCGCGACAGCCCTCAGCGGCGCCTTCATCCTCGCCCTGGCGCACATCGCCGGGGAGGCCCCACTGTCGGTCAACTTCGTCGCCCTGGGCCTTGTCCTATACTCCTTCTCCCCCGTCATATACGCCTCTGTGACCTCCGGTCTCCCGACCCGGCTCAAGTCCATAGGGCTCGGCGCCGTGACGATGACGGGGAACATAGTCGGCGCGTTCTCCACCTCCCTCATAGGCTACCTGATAGACGCGAGAGGCTACCAGGAGACCCTCACCATCGTGTCCGCGACGGTCATAGTGGCGACCGCCTTCATATTCGCCTCGATGAGTAGGGGGCTCCCCAGGGCCGTTTAGGGCTCGGGAACGCACTCCCACTCAAATTACAGAAAAGCGCGGAGTTTCGGGTTTCACTTCGAGGGCCGGCTTCAGGCCAGAATCCTCTTCAGCCTTTTCTCTACGGCCTCCTTGGGCAGGGCGCCGATCGTCTTGTCGACGAGGCTCCCGTCCTTGAAGTAGAGGAGGGTCGGTATGCTCATTATTCCGAACCTCACGGAGACCTCCCGGTTCTCGTCCACGTTCAACTTCCCGAAGGAGACCTCGCCGTGCTCCCTCGCGAGTTCTTCTACCACGGGGCTGAGGAACCTGCAGGGGGCGCACCAAACCGCCCAGCAGTCGACGACGGCCACGGGGCTCCCCTTCACGAAGGCGTCGAAGGTCTCGTCGGTCACGTCTTGGACCATTCGGATCACGCAACCGTCCCGGCGGCCGAATTTAAAGAATTGCCCGCATAAAAGGGCAGAGAGGCATAGGCCGGACGGCCGCTGTCAGCACCGGGTAAGGTAGCGCTCGATCTCCCAGGAGGTTATCTTGGGCCTGCTCTCCGCCCAGCCGTTGCCCGTGAAGGCGGCGTAGTCCTCGAACTCGCGAGTCTTCAGCCCCACCAGATTCTTAGAGATGTAGCCTCCGAGGGCTTCCGGGACGACCGGGTCCTTCACGAAGGCGTCGACCGCCTCCCCCAGGTGCTCCGGCAGAGTCTCGATCCCCCTCTTCTCCAGCTCGGCTCCCGTCAGGTGATAGACGTTCTCAGAGAAGGGCTCGACAGGCTCGACCTTGTTGACCATGCCGTCCATGCCGGTCCTGAGCATTGCGACGGCGGCGAGGTAGGGGTTGCACGAGGGGTCAGGGTGCCTGTACTCGATGCGGGTGGTCTTGTCTAGCCCCACGGGGTACTGGGGAACCCTGACGAGGGCGGAGCGGTTCCCGAAGCCCCAGACGATGTAGACGGGGGCCTCGTAGTGGGGCACGAGCCTCTTGTAGGAGTTGACCAGGGGCGCGACCACCAGCGACAGACCCTTCGCGTGGCCCAGTATCCCCCCGATGTAGTGGAGGGCCTCCTCGGAGATCCCATCGGGGTCGTCCGGTTCGGCGAAGATGTTCCTCCCCGTGTCGAGGTCCACGAGGCTCTGGTGGACGTGGCAGCCGCTCCCGTTTATGCCCCAGAAGGGCTTCGGCATGAAGGTGGCGAGCTTCCCGTGCTTCTTGGCGATGGTCCTGACTGCGAGCTTGTAGAGGATGACGTTGTCTGCGGTCTTCAGGGCATCCGCGTACCTGAAGTTGATCTCCTGCTGGCCCATCGCCGCCTCGTGGTGAACCTTGTCGAGCTGGAAGCCTGCGGCCTCGAGGCACATCATCGTCTCCATCTTGATGTCCTCGGTGGGGTCCAGGGGCGGTAGGTCGAAGTAGCCGCCGGAGCCGAAGGGGGCTATCGATCCGTTCTCCTCGGTGATGTAGAAGAACTCCAGCTCGGGCCCCGTGTTGTAGCCGTAGCCCCTCTCCTCAAGCTCTAGGACGGTCCTCTTCAGGAGGCCCCGGGGGTCGCCTTCGAAGAGCTCGCCGTTGGGCTTAGAGATGTAGCAGAACATGGTCGCTATGCCCGGTGTCTCCCACATGGGGATCAGGAAGGTGGAGGGGTCCGGGTTGGCGACCAGGTCGCTCTCGTTCACCTCCCTGAAGCCGGCGATGGAAGAGCCGTCAAAGCCTATTCCGTATGTGAGGGCGAAGCCCATCTCGTACTCGGGGACCAGCATCGCCCTTGGCCCGCCGTCGAGGTCGACCACGATCAGCCTGACGTACTTGATGTCGTGCCTCTTCAGGAGATCGCTGATGGGCTCAACGGCCTCCTCGTGGGTCAACTCGAACTTCATAATAAGACACCGCTACATGCTAGATGTATATTAAGATTATGGGATAAAAGCAATACATTTGTATATTAAAAATATAAAATAGAAGCTGAACGTACAGTTCGGATCGTCCATTTCGGGGGAGATTGAACACAAAGTCTGCGGAGGTCCATCTATTTTGCTATTTCCTTGGCAATCATTGATCGCCGGCTCGATTCGTGATGTACGCACCGAGGAAGATGATCAATCCACCGAAGAGGGTGGTGGAACTCGGCATTGCTCCAAAAATGGCTATCTCTCCGATGAAGGCCGCAACGGGTTTGAGATAGAGCCAGACGGCCGCCTTTACGGCCTCGAGCCTTGATAGGGCGAAGTTCCAGAGGAGATAACAAAGACCCGAGGACACGATCGCTAGATAGAGGACGCTTATCCATTGAAGCAGCCCGAGGGACCGTACCAGGGCCCATTTCGATGCGACGGACATTGGGAGGGGGCTACCGTCCCCAGTACGGTGACGTAGGAGGTGACCAGGGCGGGCCTCCCGAGGCGCTTCATGAAGCGCCTGCTGAGGGTCGAGTAGGTGGCCCAGCAGACGTCGTTGAGGAGAAGGCAGACGACGCCCAGGTAGAACAGCCAGTCTATCTCCCCGATGAGCAGGCCTGGGAGGGCGACCAGGGCGACGGCGAGCAGGCCCAAAGCCGTCCCCAGCGCCTTGTGGGCGGTGAGCCTCTCCTCGAGGACTATTGTCGACGCGAACCCGGTGAGGATCGGTATGAGCCCGACGACCAGGAGGGCGGAGACGCCGGCTCCCGCGTGCTTTACCCCTGTGTACTGGAGCCAGAAGTAGACCGATATGCTGAGGAAGCCGAGCAGGGCGAGCTCCTTGAGGTCATCGACGTTCAGGTTCGCCCCTCGCCTGGACTCGATGAAAATCATGGGCGTGAAGATGATCGAGGCGATGATGAACCTCAGCGTTGCGAGCAGGACGGGCGTGAGGGTCGTCAGCACCACCCGGGCGGCGACGAAGGAGAGCCCCCAGATGACCGCGACCGCAATAGCCGAGATCGTGCCCTGCCACTTATTTGCATCCGATCGCTTCGCCTCCCGTTACCGCAATTCTGCATTCGAGGTTATGAATGCCTTACCCTATTTCAATACATATTAAGCTTATGGGAAAATTCATATACATGCGTATATTATTTATTGGAATCAAGTATCAAATGTAAAGGTGAGCTATGTGTTCGCGCTTGACGATATAGACCGGAAGCTCCTGAGGGAGCTCCTCAAGCAGTCGAACAGGTCCTACAGGGACCTCGCGAAGGCCATCGGCGTCTCGGCGGCCACGGTGATAAACCACGTGCAGAGGCTCGAGTCGGCCGGGGTCGTCAGGGACTACACCGTAAGGCTGGACCACGAGAGGCTCGGCTACGAGCTGACGGTCATCACGGAGATCATAGTCTCCAAGGGGAAGCTCCTGGAGACGGAGGAGGAGATCGCGAAGATGCCCAACGTCTGCGGGGTCTACGACATCACGGGGGAGACGGACGCGATGGTGATCGCGAAGTTCAAGAGCCGGAGCAAGCTCAGCGACTTCACCAAGGGGCTCCTGGCGATGCCGTATGTGGAGAGGACGAACACCCACGTGGTCCTGACGACCGTGAAGGAAGACTTCAGGATGCTGCACGACCTATAATTATTTTAAATAAAAGAAGATGAGGGGGTCAGCTGTTCTTCCTCAGGGGCTTCCCTGGAAGGGCGCCCGTGTGATCCCCGTCTTCGACGACCAAGGTCCCGTTCACGATGATGAACGGGATGCCAGACGCGAACCTGTGGGGGTCGGTGAAGGTCGCCTCGTCCTTTACGGTTGCCGGGTCGAAGACGGCGATGTCCGCCTTGAAGCCCTCCCTCAGGAGGCCCCTGTCCCTCAGGCCGAGGCGCTGGGCGGGGGCCGAGGTCATCTTCCTGACGGCCTCCTGGAGGGTGATGACCCCCTCCCTGACGTAGTGGCCCAGGACCCGGGGGAAGGTGCCGTAGTACCGGGGGTGGGGCTTCCCCTCGCCCAGGACCCCCCACGGCGCCACGGCGCTCCCGTCGGAGCCGACCATCCCGTGGGGGCTGCGCAGGACCCTCCGGACGTCGTCCTCGGACATCCCGAAGGAGACGATGGAGACCTGAGCCTCCTCCGCCAGTAGCAGGTCGAATACCGCGTCCATCTCCTCCTTGCCCTCGACCTGGGCGACCTCCGTGATCGTCTTCCCCTCATACTGGGGGTGGTTCTTCGCGGATGCGACGACGACGGAGGCCCAGTCCCTCGTGACCGTCGCCGGCCCCTCCTTTATCTTCTGCCTGATCTCTGGGTCCCTGAGCCGCTCGAGGAGCCTGTCCGCTCCCCCTTCCTGGGCCCAGTGTGGCATTAGGGCGGCTAGGCCTGTGCTCGATGCTATGTAGGGGTACTGGTCGAAGGTGACGTCCACCCCCTTCTGCCTGGCCTCCTCGATGAGCCTCAGGGACTGCTCCGTCCTCCCCCAGTAGGGCCTCCCCGAGGCCTTGAAGTGGGCGATCTCCACGGGGACCCCGGCCCTTTCGCCGATCTCCACGGCCTCCATCACCGCGTCGAGCAGGGTCTCCCCCTCCCCCCTTATGTGGCTGAAGTAGGCTCCGTCGTGTCCGGCGACGACCTTCGCCAGCTCTACTATCTCGTCGGTCTTGGCGAAGGTGCTGGGGGTGTAGATGAGCCCAGTGGACATCCCCCAGGCGCCGTCCTCCATCGCCGCAGCCACGAGCCCCTTCATCTCCTCCAGTTCGGACCTCGTGGGCTCCCTGTCCTCGAAGCCCATCACGTTCTGCCGGACTGTGCCTTGGCCGACCATGGCGACGACGTTGAAGGAGGCGCCCCCGGACTCGATGAGGCCGAGGTAGTCCGCCATCGTCTCCCAGTTGAACTCGAACTCCTCGCCGAGGCGGGCCCTCATGTACCTCTCCCTGTAGGCCCTGACCTCGGCGTTCATGGGGGCCGCAGAGCTCCCGCAGTTGCCCACGACCTCCGTGGTCACCCCCTGCCTCACCTTGCTCTCCACCCGGGGGTCTATGAGCACGTTGTAGTCCGAGTGGCTGTGGATGTCGATGAAGCCCGGGGCGACAACAAGCCCCTCAGCGTTAATCTTTGTCTCGGACTCGGCTCCAGCGAGCCTCCCCACGGACTTAATGCGGTCCCCGACGACGCCCACGTCGGCCCTGAACCAGGGGTTGCCGGCGCCATCAACGATCCAACCGCCCTCGATCAAGACGTCGAACTTCACTATTGCTCCCTCCGATCTAGAACCATTCTAAGTCTTAAATCGTTTATCAGCAACAATGCCAAGAGGCTCGCGAATATTCAGAAACCAAAAGCGAATCAGACACGATAGGATGCTGTAATCACCTGCGCATCAGGTTTTTTCATAATGACCAGTGGTTCATCTCTTGTTGTCTCGATAAATTTTGTTGTATATCTCGCCCCAGTTGCCCTCCTTGATTTTGTCGTAGATCTCCAGCATGACCTCGCGGAAAGCCGTCTTCTGGACCTCGTCGTCGTACTTGAAGTAGATGTTGGACAGGTCGAGCCACACCTCGTCCTTCTCCTTTTCGATGTCCACCTCTTTGGAGGGCAGTATCTTGGTCAGCGTCCTCTTCACCTTCTCCCTGACCGTCTCCAGGGACTCGCTCGGGATGTTCAGCATTCGCGCCCCCTCCTGCGCGATGGAGAGCAGGGACGCCTCCTCCGGCTCCGCGATCTCCCGCAGCTCTGCGTTCTCGGACCTCAGCCTGAGCATCTCCCCCTCCCTCGCCTCGGCCTCCTCCTCCAGGGCCTTGCACTTCTCGAGCGCGGCTTCGTGTCTTTCCCTGATCTCGGTGTTCTCCTCCTTAAACCGGGTGAGTTCCTCCTCATGTTCCTTGGCCTTCTCCTCGAGGGTCCTGCACATTTCAGTTGCGACCTCATAGCTGCTCCTGATCTCCGAGTTCAATGTCCTGAGCTTCGTTAGTTCCCCGTCCCTCGACCTCACCACCGCCTCTAGATTCCTGCTTCTCTCGATCGCCGCCTCGTGGTTGCTCCTGATCGCAGAGTTCTCCATCTTGAGCCTAGCGAGCTGCTCCTCCTGCTCCCCTGCCTTCTCCTCCAGGGTCCTGAACTTCTTGAGCGCGGTCTCGTGCTTGCTCCTGAGGTCAGAGTTCTCAACTTTGAGCCCCTTGAGCTCCTCCTCCTTCGCCCTGACCTGTCCCACGAGGCCCTTGGTTCTCTCAAGCGCCGCCTCGTGCATGCCCCCGAGCTCGGTGTTCTCCTCCCTGAGCCTCTTCAGCTCCTGCTCCTTCTCGTCTGCCTTGACCTCCAGGACCCTGCATCTCACGAGTGCGCCCTCGTACCTGCTCCTTACTTCCGAGTTCGCGGTCTTGAGGCCGGCGATCTCCTCTTCCAGAGCCTCGCATCTCTCAAGAGACGCCTCGTAGAGGCTTTTTCTCACGACGCCGAGCCGCTCTAAAAGCCCCAATCCTAAGGGCCCTCCGATATAATTCAGCGACCCCGGTTTAAAAAGGGTGACAGAGAGGCTTCAGGAACATGAACACATTCAGTAATGCCTGGAAATGCCGTCTCGTAGTCCATGCGAGTGCGTAAGGGGCATCGTAAAGCCCTCCTTCGTCAATCACTTTCAGCCTAGCACGCCTAACCTTCTTCTGCCTCTGCCTTCGCCCTCAGGAACTTGTGCGTCTTTCGGCTCATGGGGGAGACAGGCCTCTTGTAGACCTCCACCAGGCCCTTCCTCACCAGGCTAGGGACCGCCCCCGCCTTCTTGAAGGGGACGTCCTTGGCCATGACCTCCCCGACCTGCCTGATGAACTCGTAGACCTCCCTCTCCAGATCGGTCAGGGCTCGCAGCAATTCTCCCCCCTCCCGGGGATACTACACCAGTGTTTAATGGAGGTTTTCACTTAAAAGGGCTTGCCGGGGCCCGGCTCACCCGCCTGAGATGACCGGGAAGACGACCACCTTGTCCCCGGGCCTCAGCATCGCGGAGGGCCAGAGCCTCCGGTTGTTCACGAGGACCCCGATGACCCTCATGTCGTAGGCGTAGAGGTAGTTCTCACCGAGCCCCCGGATGAACTCCCTGAGGGTGGTGGGCTCCTCGACGTAGGCAACAGTGAGGCGGGGGTACATCAAATCTTAGTTTGTTACAGGATATTTTTGTTATTGGGTTTCCGGCCACGACCAGATTTTTATTCTAGGCGGATCAAGGGTGCATCATATCTTGCAGGAAACACCCATTTACACATCTACTAGAGGGCATTGAGATTGTAGTTTAAAGGCGATAATAGTTATTTTCCTGACTATGTTAAGTAATTAGACCCACCGGTCACGAACATTATAAATAATCAGTGAAAAATGGTTTTTCCAGTAACCTTTGGACGACATTTCCCCCCATCCGGCGAACCTGATTCGGGTCCTCTATGTCGACGGTAACCCAGACCAGCAGAGGGCCGTAAAGGAAGCCCTCGAGGAGATCGTGCGGGGCCTCGAGGTCGAATCGGCATCGTCTCCCGACGAGGCGATGTGCGTACTCGAGGACGGAGCTTTCGACTGCGTCGTCATGGAGTACCAGCTGGACTGCATGGACGGCATCGAGCTCGCCAGGATGGTGCGGCGGACCAGGGACACCCCCATCATAATCTACACTTCCCAGGATAGCGAGGAGGCCGCCTCGGAGGCGTTCTCAGCAGGAGTAGACGCGTACCTCCTAAAAGAGGGCCCACGGGGGCGTGGTCCTCTGCTCGCAAGAAGGGTCATAGAGGTCGTCGAGAGGAGGAGGGCCGAGAGGGAGAACAGGGTCGCCATAGAGATGCTCCGGGTCCTGAGCCGCCGGGGGAGCAAGGAGGGAGCGATGAGGGAGATCATGGAGATAGTGATGCGGCACATGGGCGTCGAGGCCGTCGGCATCCGCCTCCAGGAGGGGGAAGACTACCCGTACTACCTCTACGAGGGCTTCCCCGACGAGCACATCCTGATGGAGAACACTCTCTGCGCCCGCGACGTTGAGGGACAGATAATGAGGGACGGGTCGGGCGACCCCGTGCTCGAGTGCATGTGCGGCAACATCCTGCGGGGGCGCTTCGACCCGTCGAAGCCCTTCTTCACCGAAGGCGGGAGCTTCTGGACAAACTCGACGACGAGGCTGCTCGCATCCACGACGGATGAGGACCGCCTGGCGAGAACCCGGAACACGTGCAACGGGGAGGGGTATGAGTCGGTCGCCCTCATACCCATAAGACACGGGCCCGAGACCCTCGGCCTCCTCCAGCTTAACGACAGCCAACCGAACCGGTTCAGCCTCGGGACGATACGCTTCCTCGAGGGGCTCGCCGGGGACATCGGCGCCGTCCTCGCGAGCATCGGCCAGGGGGAGAGGCTCAACGAGTCCATGGAGCAGTACAGGGCGATATTCGAGAGCGTGCAGGACCCGATCTTCCTCGTCGACGTTGACGACTTCACGATACTGAGGGCGAACGAGGCCGCTCGGAGGTGGATCCTGCTTAGGGCCATCAGCCCCGCTGCGGACACCTGCCACAAGGTGCTCGCCGCCCGGGACCTCCCCTGCGAACTCTACGGGGAGACATGCCCGATACTGGAGATGCTGGAGATGAGGGAGGGCGTCTCCCAGGAGTTCCTCCGGTTCGACGAGGGCGGGAACAGGCTTTACGTCGAGGAGTCCGCCAACCCCGTGAGGGACTCGGAGGGAACGATATCCATGGCGGTCCTCATCGTGAGGGACATAACAGAGCGGAAGCTGGCGGAGGAACACATAATCAGATACAGGTGACCAACATACCCCGCATAGGATGTTTTTAGAACTGGCAGGCTGACTAAGGCTCGCCTCCCATTTCGAAGCCAAAGTCGTGTAAAAATGCGAGGAGGAGTCATCGGAGCCGCGGGGAAAGACGAGCTAGGCCCTGAGGAAGCCCTCTAGGTGGCTTACTATGGGCTTGCCCAGCGCCTTCTCGATGAGCTCGTAGACCTCGGGGTAGCGGTTCCCGTCCCCCACGGGGATCAGCTCCCGGCTCGTGTTTGTGAGGTACACCGCGTCCCCCTCCGATATCTCGGCTGAGGTCACCGGGCTCCCCTCGGCGTCGAAGGTGCATATGAGGTCCGGGAATGTGGCGAGCCTCCTCCCCCCGAGCTCAAGGGTCATGTACTCGTTCACATAGGATACCTCGTAGGTCCGGCCCTCGGCCTCCACCTTCAGGGCGCCCACGTCGAAGCCGCCCCTCGCCTCGAGGGCCTTCTCGGCGACGCGCCCCCTGCAGACTAGCTCCCCGCCCAGGCTGCCGAGAACGGCCTCAACCTTGGCATCGGGGCCCTTCGGGTCGGCCTCTATGTGCCTGTTGCCCAGCGCGATCGCCTTCGAGATGGCTCCCGGGGCTCCGTGCGCTCTGGCGTAGTCCACGGTCACCGGGTCCCTGGTCATTGCGACTACGGCCTTCACGTCCTGGGCTATCATCCTGGCGACGCTGCTCGTCCTCTGGAGGGTGCCCCAGGCCACCGCCTCCACCTCCTCGCATACGACGGCCTTGACCGAGCGGTAGCCCTCGACCCTGTGGAGCCCCATGCCCCCCATGACCGCGGAGGGGTGGGCCCTGCCGTCCGCCGGCACATCCACCACGAGCATGCCGAGGGCCGCGGCCTGAATCCAGCCGCCGAAGCTGTTGTGGCCCCCGTTCTCTGCTGCTGTGAGGCCCTCGAACTCGACGCCGACCTCCCTGAGGAGCTCCGCCGACCTGATGAAGTGGTGGGGCCTAGTCTTCCCCTTCTGGGTCGGGGCCCCGAGGCCGGCGCTGACGGCGACGAGCATGTCCCCCGGCGCGTCGTCGGGGTCAAGGAGCCTGACATCGCCGATCTCCAGGGCGAGGGCGCCGTCCCTGATCCCCTCCTCGTACCAGCCCCCTCCACCCCCTCCCAGGATGGAGCCCCCCACGGCGAGGGCCTCCACGTCCTCCATGGTCATCAGTCTGGCCAAACGGATCAACCGATGGCAATAGACGATGAGGGCCGTTATAACATGCGCGGGGGGAACGTGGCTGTGGGCCTCAGTAGCCGGGGAGCCTGCCCCTCTTCTCCATCTCCAGCCAGCCTTCCCAGTCCCTGGAGACCTCCTCCTGGATCGTCTGTATCTGCTCGTCCGTGAGGTGGCGGAACCTGCGCTGGAGCTTGAGGTACTCCTCGATGGGCTTGAGCTCCTTCGGCTTGACGCTTATCTTGAGGGCGCCGTCCTCCGCCTCGAGGAGGGGCCACGCGCCCGTCTGCACGGCAAGCCTCCCGACCTCGACGGTCTTCTCGGGCGGGAAGTACCAGCCCGTGGCGCAGGGCTGCTGGACGTGGACGTATGCGAGCCCCCTCCCGGCCCGGGTAACCTCGGCGGCCCTCCTGATCTTCCTCTCGAGGTCCGGCAGGTAGGCGAGGGATGCGGTGGCGATGTAGGGTATCCTGTGGGCCGCCATTATTAGGACCATGTTCTTCCTCCTCTGGGGCTTCCCTCTCCAGATCTTCCCCACGGGCGTCGAGGTCGTCGCCGCGAACATCGGCGTTGAGCTGCTCCTCTGGATTCCCGTGTTCATGTAGGCCTCGTTGTCGTAGCAGACCCACATCATGCTCTCTCCCCGTTCGGCGGCGCCAGAGATCGCCTGGAGGCCGATGTCCACAGTGCCTCCGTCCCCGGAGAAGCTCGTCAGGTAGATCTTGTCGGCCTTCCCCTTCTTCCTGTACGCCCTGTAGATGCCGGTCTCGTAGCCGGCGGCGGCCGCGTAGTTCGCGAGAACCCAGGGGACCCTGACGACCCCAGTGTAGTTGACGCCGGAGCAGCTCGGGGGGTTCACTATGACGGTGTCCGGCCCCAGGACCTTCAGCATGTGCCTGATGATGATGCTGGAGCCGCATCCGGCGCACCCGTCGCTCCCCGGGTATATGGGCTCCCCCCACTCCTCCATCACCACCGGGCCCGCGCCTGACGGCATCTTGTGCTCAACCCACTCGACCTCCCTCTCGAGCCTCCCCGTGGACGCGACCCTCGCCACCTTCCGCCCCATGGCGGTGAAGTCGTCTATGGAGATGTCCTCGCCCCCCATGCCGGCGACGAAGCCCATCACGGGGGGCCTGTCCTCGAGCGCGTAGAGGGCCGACTTGACGTCCGCGAAGGCCCCGCCGCCCCGGGTGCCGTGGAGGACCATCCTGTCGACGACGCCTATCGCGTCGACCTCTCCGGCGAGCTCCCGGAACTCGGCTATTGGGAAGGGCCTCATGAACCTGAGCTTGACGAGGCCCATCTTCTCGCCCCCGGCCCTCAGCCTGTCCACCGCCCGGCGGGCGGCGGTGGTCATCGAGCCCATGGTGACGAGGACCGCGTCGGCGTCGTCGCAGCGGTACCTCTCGACGAGGCCGCCGTAGCTCCGGCCAAAGACCTCGCTGAACTCGGCATCGACCCCGGCGATCACGTCCTTCGAGTCCTCGAGGACCTCCTCGTGGAGCCTCCTGTATGTGGTGTGGAGGGCCGGGGGGATGCCCGAGGAGGGCCAGCTGTCGCTGATGGTGGGATCCACGGGGTAGGGGGCCTTATAGGACGGCAGGAATCCGTCGACGGCCTCCTGGTCGGGGATGCTGACCCTCTCGTAGCTGTAGCTGAGGTAGAAGCCGTCGAGGCTGAGCATCGAGGGCAGGAGCACCCTGTGGTCCTCCGAGATCTTGTACAACTGGAGAACCATGTCGAGGCACTCCTGGTTACTCTCCGCGAACATAGCCAGCCACCCCAGGTTCAGCTCTGGCATTATGTCCGAGTAGTCGGGGCCGAGGCTCCAGTACCATCCGAGAGTCCTGTCCGCTATCGCCATCACGATGGGCGTCCTGTAGGAGGTCGCCTGGGCCACGCACTCATGCATGTAGGCCAGCCCCTGGGAGCAGGTGGCCGTGAAGACCCGCGCTCCGGCGAGAGATGCTCCGACGGCCATCCCCATGCAGGTGTGCTCCCCCTCCGACTGGATGTACTCGGCGTCGAGCTCCCCGTTGGCGATGAACTCGCCGAGGTACTCGACGATGGTCGTCTGCGGCGTGATGGGGAAGATGGGTATGACCTCGACCCTGGCGAGCCTCACGCCGTGGGCGAGGGCCTTGTTCCCGGGCATCACGTCTATCTCGGACATCCTACCTCTCCTCCTTCTTCATGGTGATCGCCTCCCTGGGACACTCGTTGGCGCAGACCCCGCACCCCTTGCAGAACCTCATGTCGACCTCGGGCTTCCCCTCCTCGTTGGCGTGGATCGCCGCCTCGGGGCAGTACGTTTCGCAGAGCCCGCACGCCACGCACTTCTCGTAGTCCACTTCGGGCGCGTACATCCTCCAGTTCGCGACGTTCTGCCCGCCCTTCCTGGGAAGCCGGACGATTATCATCCCCTTGACCTCCGCTTTGTCGGTCTGGCTCAGCAAACCCAGTTCTCATCCCTCCTAGAACGTCAGGGTCTCGACGGAGTCCCATCCCGCCTTGGCGGCCTCTATGTTGACCTCGGCCAGCTTCCCGCTGAACCTCTTCTCGATGGCCTTGTTTACGGACTCCAGCTTGAGGAGGCCGGTGGACCGGGATAAGGCGCCGAGCATCGTCGTGTTGGGTATCGGCCGCCCGACCACCCTCTCGGCTATGCCCGTCGCGTCCAGCACGCACAGCTTGGAGAGCTTCACGTCGAACAGCTTCGACGCCTCATCCGGCGACCTCTTCGTGTTATACAGGATGACGCCGCCATCCTTGAGGCCGCTTGTCAGGGTCATCGTCTCGGGCAGCGTTGGGTCCAGTATCAGGAGGTACCTCGGGTAGTAGATCATGGACCGGGTCGCCTCCGACTCGTCCCCTATCTGGGCAAAGGCGACGACGGGGGCGCCCCTCCTCGCTGAGCCGTACATGGGGAATGCCCTGCAGAACCTCCCCTCGTAGGAGGCTGCGATCGCTATCATCTCTCCTGCTGCGACGACGCCCTGACCGCCCGTGCCGTGGAGCCTTATCTCCTCAACCATCCGGTTCTCCTCATTTCGTTCTCAAAAATTAGCGGCATCTTGAGTTCATCCGCCCGGTTCGCGGCTCACTCATCTCCGCTCTGTTCATTTTATTTTCGAGCGGATAAAAGGCTTTGGTTATCACAAAATTCTAATAAATACCATATATATCGGGGAGAGGAAGTCACTACTTTGGCACCCCTAAAAGAGATATACGCCTTCCGCCCGTTTAACAGCGTGAAGTCGGATGGTCGACCGTGAAAAATTTTACTCCGAGCTCGGCAGGTCCTTCGAGCCCGGCGTCCTGACGACGGTGGTCCTCGCCGCTTTCGAGATGATGAAGCAGGGGAAGAAGATCATATCGCTGACGGGCGGGAGCTACGACCCCCCCTCGCTTCCCGCAGAGGAGATCAAGAGGATCTTCGCGGATGCGCCGCGGGAGGCCTGGGAGGAGATGCTTCAGTACGGGAGCACGACGGGGATGCTGAGGCTCCGGAGCGAGCTCGCCAAGTTCATGTCCGGCGCCCGGATAGAGGCCGACCCGGGCAAGGAGATAATAGTCACCACGGGCTCCCAGGAGGCCATCGACCTCGTGACCAGGGTCTTCATAGACCCGGGAGACGTCCTGCTCATAGCGAGGCCGACCTACCTCTCCGCCCTCTCGGCCTTCCAGCAGATGCGCCCCGAGTTCAGGGAGATCCCGGTGGACAAGGACGGGATGGACACGGAGGCGCTCGAGGCTGAGCTGAAGAGGCTGAGGGCCGAGGACAAGTGGGCGAAGCTGCTCTACATCATCCCCAGCTTCCAGAACCCCACGGGCACGATGCTGACCCGAGAGCGGAGGCTCAGGGTACTGGAGCTAGCCGAGGAGCACGACTTCCTCGTCATGGAGGACAACCCCTACGGCTACATCAGCTTCGAGGGACCGATGCCGACCCCCCTCGCCGGGCTCGACAAGCACGGGAGGGTGATGTACACGAGCACCTTCTCCAAGATCGTCTCCCCCGGCATGAGGCTGGGGTGGCTCGCCGCCCACGGGGACTTCATAGAGAAGATGTCAGAAGCGAAGACCAGGATAAGCATCTGCAACGACGGGCTCTCCCAGTACGTGGCCGCAGAGCTCCTGAGGAAGGAGGAGGTGGCGAGGCAGATACCCAAGGTGACCGGAGTCTACAGGAAGAAGCGGGACCTCATGCTCGAGGCGATGGAGGGGTGCTTCCCCGATGAGGCGGAGTGGAACGAGCCGAAGGGCGGCCTCTTCCTCTGGGTGAGGATGCCGGAGAGCGTGAACACCACGGAGATGCTCATGGAGGCGGTGAAGAGGGGCGTCGCCTACATCCCGGGCTCCAACTTCTTCACGGGCCCGGTCCACAACTACATACGCCTGAACTACAGCTTCCCGTCGGAGCCGGACATCGTCGAGGGCATCCAGATCCTGGGAAGCCTCCTCAAGGAGAAGGCATAACTCCCTGATAACCACTCTCCCATTTTGTACGCTGAGATCTAAAGAGTTCAGGGAATTATTTGGCACCCTTAAGAATATTTTCGGTAAAAAAAGGGGCCCCCGGCCGTTCTGACGGGTTGGGGGTTAAAGAAAGGGGGTGGAAATGATCTTTGAAGCTGAACAGTCACCAGGGCTCTTCGTCTTCCTCTTCTTCCTCTTTCAAGTCCTCGTCTAAGGAGTCCTCTTCCTCTTCGTCCAGGCAGAAAAGGCAGAGCTTCTGCTCGACGTCGCCGCACTCCTCGCAGAACCTGTCGCCGCAGCGCTTGCACTTGTAGAGCTTGTCGGACTCCATGCCGCAGACTATACATTCAGGCATTCAGGATCACTCCTTTGATTTTTTCTCGTACCCTACTTTACACACTTACCCACGGTCTGACCGAGGCAAGATTTGCTTGCCTTGGACATTGAAAAAATTAGTTCGTTTAATGAAAAAGGTAATTTACGAGTTCGAATAACATGGAATTAATTTATAAGATAAATTTTTTTAAATAAAACAGTACGATCAAAAAATATTTGGGAAATTAAAATATACGAAGCAAATCATAAATATATAAAATAAAGAATTCTCAGATTTGTGCAATCAACTAATGGTTTTACGTGGGAGACCTCGTTTCGAAGCCGTTCACCGTTTTTACGGGTTCGCGATAATCTATTGAAAAACACAGACTTGACTGTAAAATGGCCTGGCGATGACCTCCAGAAATCCGGGGAAAAGGAATGCCTTTCAGAAAATGTTCCGGAGCATGGTGTACAGTATCACGAGGGCCCCGAAGACTATCGCCTCCGCAGCCAGGACGGTCGTCCAAGGGATCGAGTACGCAGCGTACTGGCTGATGAGGTAGGCGAAGGCCAGCAGCCCAACGCCGGCGAGGGCGTCCGGTAGTATCCTCTTCCAGACCTTGTCGAACGCGACCCTGATCCCAGCCGTCAGGAGGTTCGAGAGGCCGAGGAGGCCGAAGAAGAGGGCGCCACTGTTGATCATCGTCGTCGGAGGCCTTGCGGGAACCTGCTGTTCGATCATGAGGCTGAACCAGGACGTCACCTGGGAGACGATCTCCGTGTTCATCGTGAATACGACGCCCACCACGAGCAGGAAGAGGCCGAGGTTGATCAGGCCCAGGGGGTCCCCGCCGCGCTCGCCCCCGAAGCAGAGGTCATCCTCCCTGGCGCGCCGGTAGTCCCTTCTTATGCGCCTCCCCGCCTCCGCCTTCACGGGCGCGCCGCATGAGGGGCAGAAAGGGTCCCCCTCCTTGACCTCGGCTCCACACTTGTCGCAGTAGGTCAAAGTCGATCGCTAGGATGGATGAAAGCGGGTTATTTATAGCTCTTGTTTTCCCGCCTCGGGGACCGATTTCTTTGAGAAATGGGGGGTCAGTACTCTACTGGCACCTTCTGCATGACCTGGAAGAGCCTGAGGAAGGCCTTGCTGTACCTGATGATGGCGCTCATGTTTCCCCTGAACTGGAGCATCCTGGTCATTATCGCGTTGGCCCCGTCGACCTCCCCCTTGTTCACCTTCACCCAGACGTCGTAGGGGCCCTCAAGGGCGAAGTCTGTCTTCTCGCCCTCGCCCAGCGGCCTCACCTCCGTGACCTTGCCGTTGTCGAACTTCAGGTAGGCCGGCGTGAGACCCTCCCTGTCAGTGACCCTGAAGGTGAACGAGGCCGTGAAGCCCCTAGCCTTTATGCCGAACTCCTCGTCGCTGTTGGCGATCTTCTCCACCTGCTCCCAGTAGTCCTGACCGAGGAATTTGACCATCCGAACACCTCTGACGACGGATATTTAGGGTCGTCTGTTTTTAAATACATTGCCCCACCAGAACTCCTGCCTTCGTCCAGCGGAAAACGGTCGGAAAAGTGCGCCTTAGAAGCGTGACGACTCGAAACCGTTTTCTGGAGGAGAGACTATCGAATCTGAGGTATCAGATTGAAGAATCTTCTCAAGGAAAAACTGTACCGCGGTGAGGCCGTGATAGGCACCTTCGTAGGCCTCGGCCACCCCGACGTCACGGAGAGGCTCTCCAGGATGGGCTTCGACTGGCTGCTCCTAGACGCGGAGCACGGGCCCCTGGGCTTCGAGACGATGCAGCGGATGATGCAGGCGATGAACGGGACCGCTTGCACCCCCATCGTCAGGCCCCAGTGGAACGACTTCGTTGTGATAAAGCGGGTCCTGGACATCGGCGCCCACGGCGTCCTCGTCCCCTGGGTTAACGACAGGTGGGAGGCCGAGGCGGCCGTGAGGGCCTGCAGGTACCCGCCAGAGGGGATAAGGGGCTGGGGGCCGAGGAGGGCCTCCCTATTCGACCCCGACTACTACGCCACGGCCAACAGGGAGGTCATGGTCTCGGTCCAGGTCGAGACCCGGAAGGCCTTGGACAACCTGGACGAGATCCTCTCAGTCGAGGGCGTCGACGCCTGCTACATCGGCCCCTGGGATCTCTCAACCAACCTTGGCTTCGGGGTGCCGCCGAAATGGGGCGATCCGCGCTACCTTGAGGCCTTCGACAGGGTGCTTGAGGCGGCGGAGGAGCAAGGGAAGCCAGCGGGCATGTTCTGCAGCATCGACAACATTGGGTGGGCGGTGGAGAAGGGCTTCAGGTTCAACACGGTAGGGGACGCAGACGGCTTCCTAATGCACGGCGCAAGGACAGCGCTGGAGAGGGCGAAGGGGGGATAGCCCGCTTCAAACTTATATATCGACGGGCGCATTGACTGTTGAATCGTCAAATCCGGTCGTGTCAACATGGAAGCAAAGGAGGCCCTTGACAGGATCCTGATGCCGAGGAGCGTCGCCGTCATCGGGGCGTCCACCGACCCCTTCAAGTGGGGCTACATGCTCCTCGCCGCCATCCAGAAGGGGGGCTTCGCGGGGGAGCTACACCCGATAAACCCGAGGGCCGAGGAGATCCTCGGGCTGAAGTGCTACCCGTCCGTCAGGGGCGTCCCGGGGGAAGTCGACATGGCCCTCGTCGTCGTCCCGGCCCGGGCGGTCCCATCCGTGTTCGAGGACATGGTCGCCAAGGGGGTGAAAGGGGCGGTCGTTATCACCAGCGGCTTCAGCGAGACCGGAGAGGAGGGGAGAAGGGCCGTCGAGCAGATAAGGGAGACCTCCGCCGGCAGGCTCAGGTTCATAGGCCCCAACTGCATGGGGGTCACCAGCAGCCCGGGGAAGCTGAGCGCCCTCATGATCCCGTTCCTCCACGAGAGCGGTGACGTCGCCTTCATCAGCCAGAGCGGCGGCTACGGCCTCCAGCTCTACCTCAGGGCATCGGCCCTCGGCGTCGGAGTCGGGAAGTTCGTGAGCAGCGGCAACGAGTCCGACCTGAAGGGCTGGGAGTACCTCAGGTACTTCGGCGAGGACCCCGACACGAGGCTCATCTGCATGTACATAGAGGGCCTGAAGGACGGCCGCAGGTGGTACGAGGAGGCGAAGAGGATAACGCCGAATAAGCCCATCGTAGTCATCAAGGTCGGCGTCACGGAGGCAGGGTCCAAGGCCGCCGCGAGCCACACGGGGAGCATCGCAGGCAGCGACCAAATATACGACGCCGCCTTCAGGCAGGCGGGGGTGGTCAGGGCGGGGGACGCCGGTGAGATGTTCGACTACATTAAGGGGCTGCTGTACTGCGGACTTCCCCAGGGCCCGAACATCGGCGTAGTGAGCAACAGCGGGGGAGTGGCAGTCGAGACTGCTGACCGCCTCATTCAGAACGGCCTTAAGGTACCCACCTTCCCCGAGGAGGTGCAGCAGGAGATCCTCGGCGTCATCCCGGCCTTCGGGAACCCTAGGAACCCGGTGGACCTCACCGCCAGCCTCGACATGAACAGCTTCCTGAGGACGCCGGAGATCGTGCTGAAGCAGCCGGAGATCCACGGGATGATCACCATCGGCCTTGGTACCGCGATCCTGAAGACCATGTTCCCCGACGTGCCGCCCGAGGACCTCGCAGGGATCTACGAGTGGCTCAACGGCCAGCTCATAGCCAGCTACAAGAAGTACGAGAAGCCCGTGATAGTGATCGACCCGTCTGCAGACGTGGAGCCCGAGTCGGCGAAGATCATGGAGGCCGCCCGGGTCCCCGTGTACACCACCCCGGAGAGGGCGGCGGACGTCATGGGCGTCCTGTACAGGCGTAAGCTTTACCTCGACAAGGTCAACGCATGAAAGGGCCGAATGAAGTCAACCCGTTTTTTCCGCCTCATCCTCCCTTTCTGGCCCTCGATTGTGGTATAATGTCGCGGAAGTGAGTCTTGGGTTCGTCACAGGATCTCCAGGCTTAGCCTGGCCCCGATCCCCCTCGCCTCCGCGGCGTAGTCCCCGTGGTCCATGGCGCACTCCCTCCCCAGAAACCTGCGGATCGAGTCACCGCCCTCCATCCTCACGGTGATGGTCATCCTGCAGTTCTCGCCCCCAAGATTCCTGCAGTCTAGCACCTCACCCCTGAACACGGACATCCTGTCGCCTATGCCGCAGTTGACCAAGGTGACCTGCCCCCTCGGGAGCTGGACTTAGCCCGTCACAGTGCCCTTCACATCCCTCCACTTCTTTGGCACGTAACCGCCGCGCGCGTTCGTATAGGGGGCTATGACTTCTTGGCGTAGTTGATCTGGAGGTCTGAGACCATCGCCCTCAGTCTCCCGGCCTCCTCCGCCGGTAGGCTCGGCGCGATCTTCTCGGCGAGGAAGGCGACGCAGTCGATGGCCGCAGCTGCCTTCGCCATGTCCTTCTCCGCATCCTCCTTCCCCGGGGCGATCCTGATGCCCATGTACTGCCATGCCTTCGCCGACAGTATGCCTATGAAGAGGCCTAGCAGCTGGTCGAGCTCCAGGGCGGTGAGGTCGACGGTCTGGGGCCCCTCCTCCTTCTCCTCGGTCACTGGTCCTCCCTCCGGATACCTTCCGCGTTTATATGTGGTTTGTTGATAAAGCTTCTACGGTGTTCTTGATGTCCGAGAGGCGCCTGGAAAGGCTGAACGGCTGGAGTTTCAGGTCCGGCGGATTCGACAAGGCTGTGCTCGCGGTAGGGTCGACGGAGTGCCACGGCGACCACCTGCCCTACGGGACGGACACGATGGTGGCGCAGCACCTGGCGGAGGAGGTTGCCCGCCGCGTCGAGGGGCTACTCGTCCTGCCCCCGCTGCCCTACGGGATGAGCCTCCACTACGCGTCGTTCCCCGTGGCCATCTCCCTCACCACCGGGACGCTGATGAAGGTGCTCCGGGAGGTGTTCGATTCCCTGCTGGGCCACGGGATCGTGAGGCTGCTTATCGTGAACGGGCACGACGGGAACATAGCGGCTATAGAGTCCGCGGCCCGGGAGTTCAGGGTGGAGCACCCAGAGATGAGGATCGCCGTCCTCGAGGCGTGGTGGGTCACGGCGGCGGAGCTGGTCCCGGAGGGCACCTTCGAGGTCTGGGGCGGGCTAGGCCATGCCGGTGAGGGGGAAACCTCTATGATGTTGGCGGTAGCCCCGGAGCTCGTGGACATGGGCCGGGCCCGGGGGGTCGTGCCGGAGCTGCCCGCCCACGTGCAGGTGAAGTGGGTCTTCAACGAGCTCACCCCATACGGCGTAACCGGGGACCCCACCAGGGCAACAAAGGAGAAAGGTAAAACGATGCGTGACGCCCTAGTCAAACTTCTAGTATCCTTTATTGAAGAGATGGATAAAAGAAACTGGAAATGGGAAAATACCAAAATTAACAAACTTCTCTGAACTAAAATAAATAATTTTCATCTGTATTTCTTCTGAACGTGCATAATTTATACATATTTAAATAATTTTATATTTTCCTTCGTACAATTATTCGCGATAACAAGAAAAACGCGATAAAGGCCACACTAAATAAAATGCAAATGTTCCCGATGGCCCAGACAGAGACCCATGATATTTCCTTTTCGAATCCATCAATTTCTACCTC